>ENA-ORRL01000987-ORRL01000987.1-human-gut-metagenome-genome-assembly--contig:-NODE-987-length-25139-cov-20.992465_pt1 | contig 25139 bp, 25 predicted proteins | sample MGYA00242175_ERZ509134 | MGnify/ENA primary metagenome ERZ509134 (study PRJEB26280, sample SAMEA2338660) | human gut metagenome | biome: human gut; feature: human-associated habitat; material: faeces... | reverse complement strand
CGTGGTCGTGACCGCCTACGCCGTCTATGCCCACCGCTGCAAGGCCACGCTGTAGTTTTACAACCAAGTAACCTTAGCAAAAAAAAGGACTGTCTTACAGTCCTCTTTGTTGTACTTTGTTGTTTCCCTTTCAGCAGGTTATCGCGTGTCCACGAGTTGTTATAAGTTGTACTTGTTGTTCTAGTTGTTTTCCCTCTATCAGCAAGTCACGTCCCTATACTCCCGCTCCGCATGAAAGCAAGGACACGCCTTGCGCGGATCGAAGGTATGATGCGACACGACGATTGCCCGTGGATACCGCCCCTTGAGCTCCCGCACCAACGAGATCAGCGCACGCTTCTGCGCCTCCGTCCGCGTGTCCGCCGGCCTGCCCTGGGCGTCGAGGCCACCCTCGTAGCACACCCCGATGCTATGCCTGTTGTGGTTCAGGCAGTGCGCCCCCACCTTCGCCTCGGGCCGTCCCCGCTCTACGGTTCCTACCCGCCGCACCACATAGTGGTAGCCGATGCCACTCCAGCCCCGTTTGCGGTGCCAAGAGTCAATCTGTTGCGCGCTCGACGTCTGGCTGGGCCGTACCGCCGAGCAATGAATAATGATCAATGTGATAGTTCTCATAGAAATTCAAGTGAGAGGTCACGACCCCTCCATCTTCCGTCAACGAGTTGAGGGGCCGATGAGCTGAGGCCGTGACCACGAGTTAGAGATTAGAGTTGCGTGATGGCTCCACCCGCTGCGCCGGTGATCACCATTTCAATGATTCGCAGCACATACAGTGCCACACGTTTCCAGTTCACTTTCATACGCGATGTTTTAAGATAGATGAATAGAATAAACTTCATAAACTGCTTGATTAGTCACCCAAGGTGCCACCGTCCTCGCCACTGCTCGGCGGATTGGTGATTCCCGTGTCCGTCTTGCCGTCCTCACCCGTGTTGCTTCCTGCGCCACCCGACGGGTTGGAAGGCTCACCGGTGTTGTCGCCTGTACCCTCAGAAGGGTTAGAAGGCTTTCCCGTGTTGCCACCACCGTTGCCAGGACCCTTCTTCACGGCCTCGATGTCGATCACGTTCTCACCCTTCTTCTCCGCCTTCAAGGCAGCCGTTTGCAGCGATCGGCTCGCTACCGGGTTGAAGGCCGCGCGTCCGATGAGGTTCTCGAAGTCCGTACCCGGCGTGAAGATGATATTCACTGCCGTGATGTTCTTCGAAGTGAACGTCTCACAGCTCTCCGCCCCTTCGCTGCTGATGGACAACCAGAAGTTGCCGAGCTCATCGAGCATCACCTTCTTGCCCTCCAGCAGTTGCTCCACGAGACACGAGCACATGTCGCTCAGCACGCCCTTCACCTGTCCACGCTTGTAGCCACCATGCTCGGCGATGTGGGCCACGAAGTCGCGAAACGACATCACCTCCTTCACCTGCGCCTTGGCATACGCCTTCTCGGGGAGATTCGGCTTCAACGAATTACGCATCATGTACACACTGTAATTGATCATACGCTTGCCCATCGTCGGTATGGGACTTGATGTTTACGCAAGCAGTCATTGCGCCCGACAGAATTGGTTGTTATTCCCTGACTGCGATGCAAAGGTACTAAGTTGAGAAGCCGAAATCAAATCTATTCATAACCGTTTACAATCCGTTTACAATCCATTCGCAATCCGTTCATAATCGGTCTGATTTTGCTCAGAAATCACCCCCGATGGACGTGAAAGACGGATTTCTCGGTGCCTATATATAGATAAGGAGAAAAACCTCCCCAACCACCCCAAAAAATGAAGTTATATTCATCGGCCTGCGAAGTTATATTCATCGGCCTACGAAGTTAACTTCATCGGGCTTCGAAGTTAACTTCATCGAGCAGCGTACTTAAGACCCTCTATCGAGTAATCATCATCCAAACAAATATTCAACCTTCCATGTGTGATTTGACCATCAACATTTACGGCGGAAACAACCAGATTCTGCCCAACGCCACCGAGGCTGTACAAAACCTCTATGTCTATGACCATGCCAACAAACTGCAGGTCGTCCAGACTACCAGCGACGCGCTTTCTTCCGAGGCAGAAAAGCTCTCTCGCTACATCGACAAGGACCACATCCCGGAGCACCTCAATAAGATTCGCGCGTGCAACAACGCCACCGATCTGGCCCAGGTCGTCGTCTCCCTGCTGGATCAAGAGTCCAAGCTCACCGAAGAGACCATTGTCAAGGAGAGCTTCATCCAATGCCTGCTTCCTTTCGCCACCAACATCACCACGGGAAGAAGCGTGAACAACATTCGCGCCCGCATCAACGATGCCTTGGAGACCCGTCACAGGTCTCACCCATGACGAAAAGTAGTAACGATGATTAATGTCCGATTAACGGCGATTAATGTGAAAAACCCTGGCGGCTTGCCCGCCACCAACACCCCTTATGCTATAAGCGCGCGTTAAAAACCGAGAAACCCTTGGTCGTTTAGGAATAAAGTCGTACTTTTGCCAAATTAAAGAAAGAAATAATCGTCATGAAGACAATAGATCAGATACTAAAGATAAAAGCAGTTGTGCTTTACATCCTGAAGGCATTCCCAGAGGGAGTGGATTACATCCACCTCTTTAAGGTCATGTACTTTGCCCAGCAAAACCAGCTGAAAGAGTACGGCTTGCCTATCATCTATGATACTTTTGTAGCAAGGAAGCATGGCCCTGTTCCGACATTGACCTACAAGGTGTTGCGAGGGGTAGAAGGAAAGGCTGAGATATCTTCACCGGACTTGAAAGACTTCGCCGACTCATTGAAAGTCGAATTATCACAGGACGGCCACCAACTTATTCTTGCTTCAAAGCAAGCTGTTTGCGATATGGACGAACTCTCAGTAGCTGACGTCAAGATGCTTGATAAGTGGATAGACAAATGCAAAGGCGTAGATTCCTTTAATTTGTCAGACAAGTCGCATGAGGACAAAGCATGGAAGCGCGCAAAGCGACAAGCAGATAAAACTGGCGAGGATACAAAGATCACGATGTATGAAATGGCAGATGCTGCAGGTGCCAGCAAAGCAATGTTGGCCGTTATTCGTGAGCGTCAATCCGTTCAAAAAGCATTGTCATGGACTTAAGGGAAGTGCTAGGACATCGTCCTTGCGAAGCCTTGTTCATGTTGTTTCCCTTGCAGCAGGAATTCTGTCCACCCAAATGCCTTGCCGAAGGCGTTGTTATTTATTGTACTAGTTGTTCTAGTTGTTTTCCCTTATCAGTAAGTAATATCCACATCCGAGTGGCGGCATAGTGCAGAGCGATACTGCGGTGGGGAACAATGTCGTATTACCGTCCGAATGAGGGTATCCCAAAATATTAACGACGATTCATGTCCGATTAACGGCGATTAATGTGAAAAGCCCTGGCGGCCTGCCCGCCACCAAAATCCAATCCATGTAGGACGTTCCCTTTTATAAAGAGTAACGCACCGCATGAACACTAATCACAAAAATCGCTAAAAATCTTTGTGATGTTAAATATTAGCCTTACCTTTGCTGGTCAACAGAAATGGCAATAATGATGAACGGTGCTGAATGTATTAAAAAGTTGTCTCCTGTTCTATTTTGGGACATAGACAAATCTCAGGCTGACATGGACAAGTATCCGTCCTTCTTTGTTCAGCGGGTCCTGGAGTATGGCAATTGGAATGATTGGAAACTTCTGCTGAGCTACTATGGCAAGGATCATATCGTGGAAATCTGTAAACGGTTGCGTTCGCTCGACTCGATATGCCTTTCGTACATTTGTGCTATTTCAAATACAAAAAAGGAGGAATACAGATGTTATCGTATGAAACAATCGCCATATAGGTCTGACATTCAGAAGCGTAATAGTAGCCAAGGTTAGACAATTACAATAACAAACTATCCCCATACGAGTGGCGGCATAGCGCAGAGCGATACTGCGGTGGGGAGCAATGTCGTATTACCGTCCGAATGAAGGAAAAGTATTAACGACAGATTAACGTCCGATTAACGGCGATTAATGTGACAAATGCTGGCGGCTTGCCCGCCGAAAATCTAGCCTTCATGTATTCTCTATATGAAAGCTGCAAGATGAACAATTTGAAATTTGGTAGGTACATAGAGGATATCCTTACCCGCATGAAAAATGGGGATAAGGACTATCGAATAATTCTTTCATGTATCTACGTTGAGAAAACAAGTGAGGTGAAGGGGTGCGCTTAGGCTCCCCTTCGTCCTAAAAACGAAAGTGTTTTTTTAAAAAAACATATATGCCTAACTGCTTGAAAAAAGACAGGGACGCTGTATTGGTGATATTCCTAACACTTGATAAAGTATGATACATAAAAGAAAGATTTCCTCAACAATATTGCTTGCTGCTACATTACTTTTTTGTAAAATACCTTTGTCGGCACAAGAAGTTGTGCCAATGCTTACAACAAAGTATAGTCAGACTGCACCGTATAATAACAGTTGCCCAGATAATTCAGCGGCAGGATGTGGAGCTGTGGCTGTTGCGCAGATACTAACCAAGTATAAGCAACCTACCCATGGTTATGGAAGTGTTTCGTACCAAAGCGGAGCAAATAAGTATGCAGTGGATGTTGATTTTGAAAACTACATTTTTGACTGGGATAATATCAAGGAAGATTATCGAGTGAATATACCGAACAACAAGCTAAGGCTGTTGCAGATTTAGTATATGCTTGTGGTGCTGCAATGTATGCGCAATATGGCTCGGCAACTTCTATCAACAATTATGCTAAGATGCTTTATGGCTTGCAGCACAACCTCCATATTTCTGAGGATGCAAGATATTTGCGTCGTCAACACTATTCTACAGCAGAGTGGATAGAGATGCTGAATACGCAGCTTCGAGCAGGCCATCCTGTATTCTACCGTGGCTCATGGCTGTTTGATGGTACAGAAGCTGGGCACATGTTTGTAATTGATGGCCTTGATTCAGAAGGCAAGTATCATGTTAATTTCGGACATTCAGGTAGCGGTGATAAGTTTGCAGACATCAACGTGCTCAATCAAAGTGGTACTAAGCCAGGTGGTCGTGGCGTTTGTTATAACGCCACACAAGCTATGGTCATCAACTGCTACCCTACACCAGAATACACAGACTATCCAATGCAGAGATGTATTTCTGAGGAAGCTATCATCTTGAATATGGACACCTTGCTGAGACAGATAACAGTAAATTTGGGCGAGAAGTTCACGCTCAGTTGTAATCTCAGAAACTATAGTTTGCAGAAAGCAACCGTAAACTATGGTTGGGGGCTTGAAAAAGACGGTCAATTTATCGACATCCTACGTCAACGTACCTATGGACTGAGCGCTGGAAACAAGTTTACGGAAACACGTCACTTGGATTTTTCGTTGCCTACAACTCTTGAAGATGGCAACTATAAGTTGGTATTATATTCCAAGTCAGATATAGAACCCACATGGAGCAAGGTGTGGATTTCCGCTCCTACAGAAGCAGAAGTTAAAGTCAATGGTGGCAAGGCTGAGATAATTGTTCCCGACAATCATTTGGGAAATCCTAAACTGTATTTAGAAAAAGACATCATAGAGGTTGAGAATCCTTTCGGTAAAACCGTTTCAGGAAGAGCGTTTGAGTTGAACTTTGTCAACCCTTCCACCAATAATTTTCAAAACAAGATTAAATTGGAGATTGTCGCGGATGGCGCAGAATATAATTATGAGACCACGCAGCCAATATTCAGCCAATCTAAGACTACATACCACATCTTGGTTCCACAGGCAGCTGTTGCCCTCGAAGGAAAGAGTTTAACTTCTATAAAGGCTTACTATTACAATACCACCGAAGAAGCTTATACTCTTTTGGGTACAACAGAACCATCAGGTATCAATGTACCAGAAACGGAAGCAGCAAAGGCGGACGTCTTCATCTATTCTGCCAACGGCATCCTAATTCAGCGTATAGCCGCAGAGAATGTTGCGGAAAGTTACGGAAATTTCCTCAAATCGCTTCCTCGTGGAGTATATGTAGTAAAAGAAGCAAATAAAGTAAGAAAGATTGCTTTATAATTTTCTTAATAGAGTTTTAGCTAATAAATATGGTTGGGTTATTGCATTTTATCAGACTTTTACTATAAATAGGATAATACTTCCGACTAGTTGGGTTTAGCTCAATAACTTTTCAAACTCTCCCGTAATAATAAAATACCAAGAAATCAAAAAAACGAAGCAATAACAGTGAACGAGTTAAGCATGCGGTGCGCTTTGCTGCTGATTAACTATAGAAAATAATATACAATGTTCAATTTAGATAAATTCATTGCTGACTATGTGATTAACCGTCCGGTCAGTATGTTTGCCAAGGATATCGAGGCAAACAAGGAAACTCTTACTCAGGAGATAAAGGGTAAGAAAGTATGTGTGATTGGTGGAGCGGGATCCATTGGATCTTCGTTTATCAAAGCCGTGCTGCGTTTTGAACCTAAGAGCGTGGTGGTGGTCGATCTCAACGAGAACGGCCTGGCGGAGCTAGTTCGTGACGTTCGAAGCACGGAGGGGCTTTATGTGCCAGATGAGTTCCGCTGTTACACGCTCAATTTCGCTGACCCAATTTTTGAGCGTATCTTCCGTGAGGAGAAAGGCTTTGATATTGTAGCCAACTTCTCTGCACATAAGCATGTGCGTTCTGAGAAAGACAAGTATAGCGTACAGGCTCTTATTGAGAACAACGATATCAAGGCAAAGAAACTGATGGATTTGCTTTGCGTTTTCCCACCAAAGCATTTCTTCTGCGTTTCTACAGATAAGGCTGCAAATCCAGTTAATATCATGGGTGCTAGCAAGCGTATTATGGAAGACCTGGTGATGGCTTATAACGAGCATTTCAAGGTTACTACAGCTCGTTTTGCCAATGTAGCTTTCTCTAATGGTTCTTTGCCAGATGGATGGATTCATCGTTTGCAGAAGAAGCAGCCATTGGCAGCACCTTCTGATGTGAAGCGCTATTTTGTATCTCCTGAGGAGTCTGGCCAGATTTGCATGTTGGCTTGTATTCTTGGTAATGGTGGTGAGGTGTTCTTCCCAAAGCTGGGTGAAGAGCAGATGCTTACCTTCTTATCTATCTGCGATGACTTCGTAAAGGCAGAAGGATTCAAGAAAGTGGAGTGCAAGAATGATCCTGAGGCAAAGAAATATGCAGCTGAAATGGATTATGAAAGCGATAACTATCCTGTTGTTTACTTCAAGAGTGATACTACTGGCGAGAAAGCTTACGAGGAATTCTATGTTCCTGGAGAGAAGATAAACATGGAACGTTTCTCTGCGCTTGGCGTAGTCGAAGAAACCACCCGCCGATCCATGTGCGAGGTAGAGACTTTCTTCAAGGAACTAGAAGAAATCTTTGCTGAGCCAAATTTCACCAAGGCAGAAATCGTGACATCTATCAAGAAGTTTATACCTAACTTCGCACATGAGGAAAAAGGTAAGAACTTGGATCAAAAAATGTAATTCTCGATAAAATGGCAGATTTTAGTAAAACAATAGACTTTATCAAGTCGGTTTATGGCAACCAGGAGTTTACTCCGTTGGCAGTTCCTGTTTTTGCAGGTAATGAAAAGAAATATCTCAACGAATGTATTGACACAACCTTCGTTTCATCCGTAGGTAAGTTTGTCGATCGTTTCGAGGAGGATATGGCAAAATACACAGGTGCAAAGAAGGCGGTGGTATGTGTTAGTGGAACAAATGCCCTTCACATGAGCTTGTTGCTCGTCGGTGTAAAGCAAGATGATGAAGTATTGACCCAGGCTCTTACTTTCATTGCAACCTGCAATGCATTGAGTTATATTGGAGCTCATGCGGTATTCATCGATGTGGATCGTTCAACAATGGGTCTTTCTCCTGATTCTTTGAAGGCATGGCTTGAGAAGAATGCAGAGGTTCGCAAGAACGCTCGCAAGGGAGAACTTCCAGAAAGTAAGGATTTCGCTTTCGAAGAGGATGACTTGGCTTGCTATAACAAGAATACCGGTCGTCGTGTCAAGGCATGCGTTCCTATGCACTCATTCGGTCATCCTGTCCGTATTGATGAGATTGCAGCTATCTGTAAAGAGTGGCATATCGAACTTGTAGAGGATGCAGCAGAGAGTATTGGTTCTACATTCAAAGGACAGCATACTGGTACATTTGGTAAGATTGGTGCGATTAGCTTCAATGGTAACAAGACCATCACAACAGGTGGCGGCGGTATGATGCTCTTCAATGATGAGGAGTTGGCAGCTTATGCCAAGCATATTACTACCCAGGCGAAGATTCCACATCGCTGGGAGTTCCGCCATGACCATATTGGCTTCAATTATCGTATGCCAAACATCAATGCTGCAATGGGATGCGCCCAGTTGGAGAACATTGACAAGTATGTAGCAAGCAAGCGTAAGGTAGCTGCTGAATATGAGGAGTATTTCAAGAATGTACCAGATATCGAGTTCTTCGTAGATTCTCCAAATACAATTTCCAACTATTGGCTCAATGCAGTTATCTTGAAAGATAAGGAGGCACAGATTGACTTCCTTACTCAGACAAATGATAATGGTGTAATGACTCGTCCAATTTGGGAGCTGATGAATCGTCTGCCTATGTTCGAGAAATGTGAGAACGATGGTTTGGAGAATACCATTTGGTTTGCGGATAGAGTAGTGAATATCCCAAGTTCTGTACGTTAGAATTATTTATTGTATTAATATGCATAAAGAAAGTAAGGGCTTTCGACGGTTTAAAAGTAGAGTTAATTATTTCCAAGAAGATATTGAAACAGTAGAAGTTATTCTTGAGAATAAAGAAACAATCAAAGGGAGAAAAACAATATTTCATAAGGTAGACAAAACTCAACACCCAAAGCTGTTTACAAGGAAAAATTCTCGTAGAAGCCGAGAAGTGGTATTAAGACATCTTCTAAACACAGTGTTTGTATCTTTTATTAAAGATTTATACGAAGAAGTGCTGATTTATTGTGCATATGCAACAGATTGTGCTGCGCAAAGTTCTCCAAATGCAAATAGATTAGTTGGTGAACAGAATTATAGTTTTACAGCTAATGAAATTCTATCGAAAAGGGATAAAAAGGAAATTGTTTCGGCAGTAATAGGTAAAGTGTTTAGAGGAATAGAGAATAAAAAGGACACCCTTTTGTTGGTTTCAGCATTAAATGATAGGTTGGGACTAGGTGTTGGTAAGGACACGATATCGGGGGCAATGCCATTTTTGGAAGCTCGTCATAAATTCGTACACTCAGACGGTATTGTTGATTCCAAGTATAAAACCGATTACCCCAATATGGAATTAACTGATGATAACAGGATAAAACTAAATAGTAAAATTATCAAGAAGGCTTCTGATGCAATAGTGTCACTAGTGACAGAGTATGAAAATGCGATGACAAAAAACCATCTCTTTCCCAATGAAGAGTATCAGTAATATGAGAGGTCGTAACATTATTCTTGTAGGTGGCGGTGGCCATTGTAAATCAGTAATTGAAGTTGCAGAGAGTGCTGGTTATGAAATAAAAGGAATTCTTGATAAGCCAGAAGAAGTTGGCAAGGAGGTGCTACCTGGACACAAGGTTATTGGAACCGATGATAATATTCCTCAATATGTTGAAGAGTGTGATTTCATTATAACTGTAGGCTTCATCAAAAATCCAACCCTCCGAATCAAACTATATAATAAGGTGAAGGCGGCTGGCGGCAGATTGGCAACAATCATTGCCTCTACCGCTCATGTTAGTAAATATGCAGAACTAGGCGAAGGTACAGTCATCATGCATCATGCATTCGTTAATGCTGGTGCAAAGATAGGTGATAATTGCATTATCAATACTTTCGTTAATATAGAACATGATGCAGAAGTGGGTAATCAATGCCACATCTCGACAGGAACCATGGTCAATGGTGAATGTAAGATTGGAGAGAATTGTTTTATCGGATCTCAATCCGTTTGTGCCAACTGTATCGAAATAGCTTCTGATATTATCGTGGGAGCTGGTTCTGTAGTCCGTAAGTCTATACGTGTGAAGGGAATTTATGCAGGAAATCCTGCCATCCTTAAAATTAAAGCAAAATAGCATGAGCAACCATACATTAATAATTGCAGAAGCTGGTGTCAATCATAATGGTTCCTTGGATATAGCCAAGCAACTTATAGATGCAGCTGTTGATGCAGGAGTTGATATTATCAAGTTTCAAACCTTCAAGGCTGATAAACTTGTATCAAAAGATGCCAAGAAAGCAGAATACCAGAAGAAAAATATAGGCGATGGTGATGATTCTCAGTATCAGATGCTCAAGAAATTAGAGTTGTCTGATGCTGATCATCAAGAACTTGTTGCTTATTGTCATCAGAAAGGTATCCGTTTTTGGTCAACTGCTTTTGATTTGGAAAGTATTGATTTCTTGCATTCTCTAGGTTTGGGACTTTGGAAAATTCCTTCTGGTGAAATTACTAACTATCCATTCATCAAGAAGATTGCTCTTCTTCATGAGCCGGTCATCATGTCCACCGGAATGTGCGATGAAGAAGATATCAGGAATGCGATGGAAGTATTGTTGAAGAATGGTTTGACAAAAGAGCAAATTACAATCTTGCATTGTAATACCCAATATCCTACACCTATGAAGGATGTCAACTTGAAGGCAATGCTAACCATCAAACAGGATTTTGGAACTATTGTTGGTTATTCTGACCATACCCAAGGAATAGAAGTTCCTATTGCTGCAGTAGCTCTTGGCGCACAGGTCATTGAAAAGCATTTCACTCTTGATAGAAAAATGGTTGGTCCTGATCACAAAGCCTCTTTGGAGCCACAAGAACTTAAGGCTATGGTTCACGCTATCCGTAATATAGAGCAGGCTCTGGGAACCGGTATAAAACAGGTTTCAGATTCAGAACGTGCCAACATTGCTGTAGCTCGCAAGAGTATTGTGGCAAGAACTTCTATCAAAAAAGGTGAAATGTTGTCTGATGATAACTTGGCTGTTAAGCGTCCTGGTACTGGCATAACACCTATGCGTTGGGAAAAAGTTGTAGGTACAAAAGCTATTAAAGATTATCAACCTGACGAGCAAATACAATTATGAGAAAGATTTGTTTTGTAACAGGTACTCGTGCTGAATATGGCTTGTTGAGTCGTTTGATGAGATTAGTCAAAGAGGATAAAGATTTACGGCTCCAAGTCATTGCCACCAATATGCACCTGATGCCTGAATATGGAGAAACCTATAAAGAGATAGAGAAAGATGGATTCACTATAGATAAAAAGGTCTATATGCATAAACCATCTGATGATGCCCATGGAATTATTTTATCAATGGCAGAAGAGATGCAAGGTATGAATGATGCCTTGTCAGAGCTTAAACCTGATATTCTCGTACTCTTAGGTGATAGATATGAGATTCTTGTTGCTGCTCAGGTAGCGTTGATTCATCGTGTTCCTATTGCTCATATTCATGGTGGAGAAGTTACTGAAGGTGCATTCGATGATGCCATCCGTCATTCAGTGACAAAGATGTCATCTTTGCATTTTACTTCTTGTGAAGAATATCGCCATCGAGTTATTCAGATGGGTGAACAACCATATAGAGTTTTTGATGTAGGCTCTTTAGGAGTAGAAAACATCAAGGCAGTTCCTTTGATGACGAAAGATGAACTTGATGCATCCTTGGATTTCAAGATAGATACACAAACAATTCTTGTTACGTATCATCCTGTTACCCTTGGTAGTGATCCTGCTAAAGACATTCGTGAGTTTTTGGATGCTTTAGATCAGTTCAAAGATCTGAAAGTAATCTTCACTATGCCAAACTCTGATACAGGAAGGGATGCTATAGCTTTGGCTGTAGAGAATTATGTGGAGAAGCATTCTAATAGTGCAAAGGCTTATACATCTTTGGGATTAAGGCGCTATCTTTCGACCCTTCAGTTTGTAAAGGCAGCAGTTGGCAACTCCTCTAGTGGAATCATTGAAGTTCCTTCATTTGGTATTCCAACCTTAAATATTGGTGATAGGCAAAAGGGACGACTCGCTTCAAAGAGTGTGGTTAATTGTGGTACATCAAAGGAGGAAGTAATAGCTGGTCTCAGATATTGTTTGTCTGATGAAATGCAAATAGCTGCAAAGAATTACGAGAATCCTTATGCAAAACCCAATACTGCTCAATTGATATTTAAAGAGTTAAAGGATGTTGAGTTAACAGGTTTAAATTTGAAAACATTTTATAACTTGTAGATTATGGAAGATATTTTAATTGTCATTCCTGCACGTGGTGGTAGCAAGGGACTACCTGGTAAAAATATCAAGAATCTTTGTGGTAAGCCATTAATTGCATATTCCATAGATGTGGCTCGCTCTATTACATCTGATGATAATATATGTGTGTCAACTGATGATAAAAAGATAATAGATGCCGTTGAGAACTATGGCTTGCATGTGCCATTTGTTAGACCAACTGAGTTGGCTACTGATACAGCAACCACCAATGATGTTCTCTTGCACGCTCTTGACTTCTATGAAAAACGGGGAAAGCATTACTCAAGATTACTACTTCTTCAGCCTACCTCTCCTCTCCGAAAGGTAGAAGAGGTGAAGGAAGCAATCGCTCTCTATCGTAGTGACATTGATATGGTAGTATCCGTAACCAAATCACATGCTCCTGCTGTTTTATGTAATGATAACGAAAAAGGCTTTGTTGAACTTGTGTATAACAAGAATGCTTGTGGTCGTCAAACACTTCCTACTTTCTATGAGTTTAATGGTGCAATCTATGTCATTAATACAAATGCTCTTATAGAAAAAGGACTTGGAAGTTTCACCAAACGACTTAAATTTGTAATGCCAAAAGAGACTTCGGTAGATATTGATGATATCTATGACTTTATGTTGGTTGAATCGATTTTGAGAACATCTAAGTGAATAATTATTATGTCAGATAATCAAGAAAGATACGGCCCGAACCTATCTAAACTGAGTAAAATCTTGTTTTGTGCTGTTTCAAGTTGGGGAGGTTTTATTTATCAAGGTTGTTGTGCTTTATGTGTGGCATTGGAACAAATATTGGATGATAAGGACAAAGTAAAATCCAATTTTTTGAATATTGAAGGATATGATGATTTTGCAATTCTTGATAAAGACAAACATATTCTTTCATTTCATCAAGCAAAATGCTATAAGTCAGAACATGATTTTAAAGAAGACATGGCCTTAATGGAAGACAAACGAGCGTATTGGTGTGAAAAAGGTGTCTGCCCCAAAGATGCCCTTCTAAAATTTCATAGTAACCAGTCCGTTACATGTCATCATAATGTAGAGCAATATGAGTATTCGAATGGAAAAAAGGATTTGACCACTGGCAACGTATTGAATTTACTTAAAGATTTAGTAGATAGCGTCTTAGAACAAAATGAATGGCCTGGAAATACAGAAGCAAAAGTTGATAGTTTGATAAGTCTGATGGATAAAAAAGTTTCATTTTTAGATGAAGAGTCTAAAAAAGGAAAAGAAAGGTTGCAGTTGTCAATAGAAGAGTCTATTTCTTTTGCTGAAATTATTGAGAAACTGCAACAGACTGAGACTAATTATTCCATTGATGACAGATTACGTACTATTAGTTTTTATCTAAACCTAAATTTACAGGAACGTATATTGGAAGAGACGGATAAAATGATAGACTGTTCGAAAGTCAATCATTTTCTTGATACTTACGATAAACTGCCAAAAATTGAAAAGCAGAATCTTATTAAACGTCTTTTCCCTCATTATAATGTTGGAGGTAGAAGAACAAACCTTGGTGACTTGACGAATGAAGAGGTTGCAAATTATTTGTATAATGTTCTGACGCAGACTGAAGTTATGAATCCTGATAAATTTCATTGGGAAGAAAATGAACAACTACATTCTCCTTCTGTCTTGGGAAAGTCAAAACCTTCAAAAAACTATTGTGGTATGATTGCCAAAAATAGAGGCAATTTACCTCCAGAATTGTTAAGAGACTATAGGTGGATTGTAGGAGACCTGACAAACACAATACAAGATTTGTTGGAGGAAGCCCATTTGATAAATGCTATTGGTGCAGAAGATTATAAAAAAATCGTTAAGTCACGAAAAGTAGGACTTTTAACTATAAAAGATAAGATTGATGGAAACATTTAAGGAATTTATCTTAAACGAATTTATTCTTTCCAATTACAATGTGCTTGGAATGATATTGAATGATGTCTGTTTCCTTAAAAGGAATGAGCATGATGATTATTGGCTTGTAGCAGAAGGGTATAATTGGTGTGAGAATCAAGAAGAACTCTATCAAGCTGTTTATGGAAAATTTGGCTCAGAATATCCGCTGTTTGAAAAGAATACTTCATTGTTGATATTACATGATTGGGAAAGTGCCCCTTTGGAGCCTTACAGATTGATTGACATTGAGAATAATCCACTTTATTTCAAAAAGTATGTACTTTGCTATACAAATGATTCTTACGAGAAATTAGCAGCAATGTTGCAGGATTCTTCTGTTGCTGATTTGGCAATGGACGATGGTGTGTTTGACAGAATGTTGAAAGAAACGGATTTAGGAGCAGCATCTTTGTTGTATAGTATTATGCACAAACTACCATTTGTTTCAGTAAAAGGGCAAAATGCAGATAGGGATAATCAAAATATATTCTTTAGGGAGAATTCTAATGCAGATGAGATAACTAATTTCTTAGACAGCTTGCCTGATGATGAAAATGGTATAAATGACGCTATTGTTAATCTTATAAAAGTTGTAGGCAATGACTAAAATGAAAATAAGAAGGATTTCTTTGTTGAATTTTAAAGGATTCGAGAAGTTACAATTATCATTCGATAGCGAGAATGTAATTATATTAGGAGGAAAGAATGGTTATGGAAAGACCACGCTGTTTGATGCCTTGGAGCTATTATTTTCTGGTAGAATTCAGCGAATGATTGATTACAAAGACTATCATAACAATAGATATGGAATTAGTCAAGAAGAAAAACCTTTGGTATTTAACAAATACTCTGATTATGTAATTGTTTCAGCGGAGATAGAACTGGGAGATGCTCGCGTTGTATTGCAAAGGAAGGCAAAAGTGTCTGATATGAAGAATCCTGTTGATTTCAAAGCCTTTGGCAAATTACAGATAGTAGAGAATGATGGTACAGAACGAGTGTTATCTGATGAAGATAGTAAGAATTTGGGTATTAAGGAGTTATGCCAGTCTTATAGTTTCCTGAATTATTTGTCACAAGAGGAAGCAACCACCTTCTTGAAGCAAAAAGAAGCAGACAGGGCAGCAATGCTATCACATCTTTTTGATTTGGAAAAATATGAAACATATATAAGAAAGATAAAGAAGGTGCAAAAGGTTTTGGGAGACTTGCTCAAAGAGTGGAATAAAGAAAAGCAAACTGCCGAGAATTCTATTAAAAGCCTACTATCGTCTGGGGTAAAAGAAAAGGAAGACAATATTGAATATGTCCAGATAACTGCTGGGCAGAAATGTAAATGGGACGAAGAAAATCCACAATTGTCCTATGAAGAATTCAATGCTTTGCTTGCAGAGGAAGGAGTCTTTGACAAATTGACCTATTTAGCCCAGAATATGTCTGAATATCAAAAGTTCCGTAGGAATCTTTTTGTAAAGCAACATAGTAGTGAAGATGAAATTCACAAATTGGCTTTTGTGGCAAAGTATTTCACTATGACTAATGAAATCAAATCTTATATTGAGTTTCAAGAAAAGATAGTACAGCCGGTGGTTTCCTTGGCGTTGTCGAACATAGAGAAGTTTTCTTTGAATATTCCAAATGACATAAGAAAATGTATTGTGAACGAGGTCATTGACAACTTGAATAATAAATTAAAGACGTTGAAAGAGCAATACAAGTGTTTTGACAATATTCAAAAGGTGCAATTTACTATATTGGAAATGCGCAACAAACTTGCAAAGGCAATAGAAGAAAATTCACAAGAAACACATCAATGTCCATTGTGTGGTCATGATCATATATCATCAGAACGACTATTGAAGGAGATAGATATACATGGCGAATTGTTGAGGAAACAAATGGAAAACTCTATGTCAGAGATTCAAGAGCAATTTAACTCTCTCAAGAAAGAGCTGCAAATACTTGTAATGGAACCTATTACTGGTTACTTTGCAAGCATTTCGATAACAGAAGATGTATGTAAGGAATACCAAAAATTAGATGTTAAGCAGCTTTCTGAACTATTGGGAATATTCAAAGATAAATTCCAACTATCTATTGATACGACATTGGCAGTTGAGGATATTATAAAGAATATAAAAAGACAATTAGAGACCACAATTCAACAATATGATACCGCATTGGACTATCAGGCAATGCATCAGTCATATTCTTCTTATGGACGTTATTTGAAGAAAGAGTTTTTGAAAGAAGATTTTATTCAAAAGAAGCGTCAGTATCTGATAAAAATGTGGAATAAGTCGAAATCGGAACAACTTAAAATCTATGAGCGAAAAAAAGAATATGCAAAGAAAACCCTTGATAATATAGAACGAAGAATTGGTGAGTTTAAGTCGTTTCAAAAGGATGTGCAGGATGCGGAAAAGATATATCTTGGAAAACTGCTGTCTGATATAAAGATACTCTTCTATATTTACTCTGGTCGTATCATGCAAGACAACTATTTTGGAAGAGGGTTGTTCATAAGGGAGAAGTTAGACAAAAATCGTGTATTGATTACTTCTTCTAAAAGCGAACATGATGAAGTTGATGCTTTATTCAACATGAGTAGTGGTCAACTTGTTTCATTGGTGGTAGCTCTAACCCTGTCACTTAACAAACTGTATTCTTCAGTTCCATTTATTGCAATAGACGATCCCATTCAGACAATGGATGACATTAATCTTTGGGGATTGATAGAGACATTGCGTCATGATTTTAGCGACCATTTTCTGTTGTTGTCAACCCATGAGACAGACTATGGAAAGTTATTAGAGTATAAATTAAAAAAGTGGGGAATTGATACGGAATTTGTTGAAATGTCTCACCTCCACAAAAAACAGTGTTGAAATGAAAAAGGAATGTATGATTAATGAGAGTGCAACTATAAGGGATGCTCTCGTTGCTATAAATAGTATAAGGGGTAATGGCGAATCACTAATTGTTGTGAATGAGGCCCAACAAATGGTGGGCTCGCTCACAGATGGCGATATCCGTAGGGGACTTATTGCTGGTGCTGAGTTATTGGATGTTGTGAGTAAGATAATGCATCGTGATTTTAAATACGTTAAGCAGAATGAGTTTGATGTTGCACATTTGAAAGCTTTTCGTGACCGCCGTATCATGTTCGTTCCTGTACTTGATGAACAAAAAAGGGTTGTAGATGTTGTCAATATGACAAAATACAAATCGAAACTCCCCATTGATGCTGTACTGATGGCAGGAGGGAAGGGGGAACGTCTCCGTCCATTGACAGAGAGAACTCCCAAGCCATTGCTTAAAGTTGGAGGAAAATGTATTATAGACCATAATATTGATCGTTTGATTTCGTATGGAGTAGAACATATCAATGTGACTGTTAACTATCTTGGTGAGCAATTGGAAGAGCATTTTGCCACACCTCGTGATGGTGTGCAGGTGCGTACTTTCCGGGAGCCTAAGTTCCTTGGAACCATTGGCAGTATCAAGTTTGTGGACACCTTCTATAACGATACCATCCTTGTGATGAATTCTGATCTTTTCACTAATATCGATTATGAAGATTTCTTCCTTCATTTTCAGCAGCACGATGCGGAAATGTCCGTAGCTGCTGTCCCCTATAATGTGAGTATAGAGTTGGGAATTCTTGACCTTGACGGTCGCAACATCAAGGGTCTTTTGGAAAAGCCAAAATTTAATTATTACGCCAATGCCGGAATCTATCTTATAAAGAAGCGTGCCCTTGCTGAAATACCTGACGGCGTTTTTTTCCATGCCACTCACCTTGTTGAAAAACTGATTGCACAAGGGAAGAAGGTTATCCGCTATCCGCTTAATGGAACATGGATAGACATAGGTACTCCGCAGGAGTATCAGAAGGCAAAGGATTTGGTGAAGCATTAAATGATTAAATGAGAAATTAAATGTCGATAATATCGAAATTCAAGGCGAACAAGCTACTCAAATCAGGGGTCAACTATAGTGTGTTCAGTACTGTTTCTACTCTCTGCACAATGGTAATTGGCTTTCTTAATATGAGATGGCTTGGTCCAGAACTTCTTGGCTTATGGCAATCGTTAGCTGTTATAAATCTGTATTTACCGTTTCTTCAATTAGGTATACAAAGTGGGCTAAATCTAGAGTTACCTTTGGCATTAGGAACTGAAGATCATCAAAGAGCTGAACGACTAGTGAGTACTGGACTGGCATTTGCCACTCTATTGGCTCTTGTTTTGTTAGCATCAGCAGCAGCCGTTTCCTTCTTTATGTATTATAAAGGAGTTTCCATGGACGTGCTGATTGGAACCCTGGCGATATTCGTTATAGCCATAATTTCATGTTTTAGGTTACATTTTATTGCGACGTATCGAAGTGCTGACGCATTCGATCGTTTGACAAATGTGTATAAGATAGAGATTTTTGTTAAAGTATTGCTGGTCTATGCGATATATAGATATCAATACTATGGACTTCTGTTGTTTAATGTTGGAATAGAGTTAGTCTTTACCTTGGGGTTATATATAAAAGCGCCATATAGGCATCTGAAGCCGCGTTTTCTAAAAGAAGATTTTATGTGTCTCCTTAAACGTGGTGTTTTTATGACGGTTTTTAATCAAATAAAAAACACGACCTCAAGTGCTCCAACCTTGATGTTGTTGACATTGGGTGGGGTGTCGTTTGTTGGTCTTTTTAATCCAGCTCTTACTGTTCGTGCGTTAGTGAATCTAATACCAAATCAAATAGCCCAGTTTTTACACCCACAAATGGGATATAAATATGCTCGAACTCATAATGCTATTGACTTGTGGCCATATTTTAAAAAGATAACAATATGGATGCCGATTTGCTTAATACCCGTTGCAATAATCGGAATAATAGGCTGTCCATTCGTTATTTCGCATTTCTTTCCAAGATATAATGAATCGACAATACCTATCTGCATTATGATAGTTGGCTTTATGTTTAGCACTACGTTTTATACTCGTGGTTTTTTGATAACTATTAAGGCTTATAAATTGGTTATACTTCTAGAGCTAATGGATATGTTATTGTTTGTGGGACTACCAGCGGCTTTAATCGTAATATATACTGATCATATTCTGATAGCAATGGCGACTGGCCTATCTGTAAGCTATATAATTAGCTATTTTGTTAACATAGTGCTTGTTAAGCGCGAAATATTCAAGAAAAAATACAATGTAAATGTTTTGTGATGAAAACAGTAACGATAGTATCTACTCAGTTGCAGCTTATTAATGCCGTAGAACGAATAAAAAAGGCAAACTCTATAAACAATACTTTGATAGTAGATTGTGCTAGTTTGTCCAGAGCTGAGCAACTTGAAAAAATATTAAACTTGAGTTTCTATAAAAGTGTTTTTAAGCAAACGTATTCTACGTCTATAACGAACCATCGAAATGTGTATATAGATATGGTATACGCAAAGATGCTTATGTTCGCCTTGGTTTTATTGAATAGGTATTCGCTGATAATTCTTGGGAATTATAATTTGTTAAAGCATAAATATCTAATGGAGATTGGAACGCTATTTAATAAAGATGCACGTACGGTTGTTGTCGATGATGGTACGATTTCACTATTTTATCCAGAGATAAGACAGCGGGAGCGATCTTTGAGAAGCGGCGATAAAAGCTTTGATAAAAGTAAAGCAACATTGCTCGTCTTTTATAATAGTTTTAGAAGATGTGCATTTTCGAAGATAGAGTTTTTTACTTTGTATGATTTGAAATTCTCTACACCAGATGTTGTAACTGAAAATACGTTTTCATTTTTGGCAACAATAAAGTATGCAATTGCTGGCTTTGATGGTTTAGAATCCTTTTCAAAAGTGATAGTAGGCCAACCATTAATACAACTAGGCCTCGTTTCCGAGAATGATTATTGTAATGCAATTTTGAGAGCTATAGGAGAAAGCGGAATGGACAAAGTTTTATATGTGAGTCATCCAGCCGAAGATCTGTATCCATTTGCACATATGGGAATAAAAATAGTAAAGTTCTTGCTTCCGTTTGAATGTATGGTCAAATTGATGAATCCTTTAGTGGAAATATATGGCTTTACATCTTCTGCGCTGCTTAACGCAAAGATGCTGGTACCGTTTGCTAAGGTGAAGGCTATGGATCTGACAAATGCATTAAGACCGGAGTCTGAATTTGCGAAAGTGTCCTCTAAGATTTATTCTGAGTTCAAGAAAAGTGGAATTGAACTAATCTCTTTTAAATAATATAATGGGCTATATTTATAACTTTAGTTTGCAACTTTTGTGCATAATCGTCCTGTGGTTTTCTATAGTAAAGAAACGCGAATTATGTGCTAAAAACTACAAGTCGGTAGGAAACAGCTTGTATGTCTTTTTTGTTGTAGTTTTAGCTTATTCTTTATATACAGGATTCGGAGGTGATGATCAGCGATACCGTGATTTTGTTGAAGGTGGGTATGAAAACTATTATTATTCTGATTTCTTTAGTTTTGAAGAGTTATATGTGATAATTGCTGCAAAGACAAAGAACTTCATTCTTTGGAAGGTAGTAGTATATGGTTGTGCTATTTTTTTGTCTTGTTGGTCTGTAAAGAAGCTCAAAGTTGATAATCTTCTAACATTGTTCTTTTTTGCACTTATTCCTTTTTCTAGCTACGGTTCTACTAGAGCAGTTCTTGCGTATAGCATTTTTTTGTTCGGTTATACATTTCTGAATCAGAAAAAAATATATAAGCAGATAATCGGGTTGGTTATTGTAGTAATCTCTTGGCAGGCACATTCGTCCATGATTTTACCTATTTTATTAACCCCTTTGACATACTTGAAGGTAACTAAGCGAAGATTCTACTTGTTGTTGTTGTTGTTCCCCGTGATGGTTGTGTTATTTAATAATTATTATGTTTCTTTCTTGGGGTCGTCAGCATTGGAGAACTCTATGGCTGCTGGAAAATTTACGGTATATAATGAGCATGGTGAGGGAACGGATGTGTCCACTGTTGGAGGAATTCTTAGATTCTTGTTTGGATTTGTAATTGTTCCCCCTGTTTTGCTAGGAATAAAAGGGGTTTATTCCAAAACAATTGACGAAAAGTTTCATAGGCTTTGCAAATTCTCATTTTTGATGTTGTATGTGAGTTATGTCATGTATTTTAGTCAATTGGATAATATTACATTCTTTAATCGATACTTTACAATGATTCCTTTCTACTTATATATTGTAATATCTAGAATTTCATTGGAACGTTCTGTAACGCCGTCTATAAGAATGTTCTACTTTAGGTTTGTGTTGGCCTATGCATTAATACAATTGTTGTATTATTTTTATTGTTTTTGTGTGATTTAGGTGGCTGATTGAAAATATTAATACGTAATTATCTTGAATATGAAAATAACAGGAAAAAAAGTGAAATTAAGACAGTTGTTTTGTTTGGTAGTATATTATGGAATCGCTCAGCATCTCCCTAAGTCGGGAACTTATGGCAATGTGGGGGGGTAATTAGAAGATTCTTATGCAAACAAATCTTTAGGAAATGTGGTAAGGGTGTAAATGTGGAACGAAAGGCTTTTTTTGCTTCAGGACTAGACATTGAGATTGGTGACTATTCTGGAATAGGGATTAATGCCCATATTCCAAATGGAACAATTATAGGTGATTATGTTATGATGGGACCTAACTGCTTTATACTAGATGTAAATCATAGTACCTCTGACACAACAGTTCCAATGTGTATGCAGGGAATGACCGAAAAGAAAATAACTCGAATAGGTAATGATGTTTGGATAGGTAGAGATGTGCATATTACTTCGGGGCGTACAATAGCTGATGGTAGTATCATTGCCATGTGTTCCGTGTTGACAAAAGACTATCCACCATTTTCTGTTGTTGGGGGTAATCCAGCACGACTAATTAAAAGTCGGAAGCATTTGTAAAGGCCGCACTTTATATGACGTTTGTTGAAATGGGATATTACCCGTGATGTTATGTGATTTATATGAAACTGTTATTAACTTCTTCTTCGTTCAAAGGTGGAGGAATTGCGTCATACGCAGTGGAACTTATCAACTCTTATGCTGAGCATTTTGAGATGAGCGTCCTTATTGGCGATGATTCATTGTATCCACTTGATAAATATGGTGTAAGGGTTTATCATTATGATATGGCGGATACCTCAGAAAAAAATGCACGGGAGGTATTAACGCTCGTGAATAACGAGATTAAGCCAGATGTGGTCATTAATAGTTGCTCTCGATTAATGGCTTTGCTCACACCATTTCTTAATAATGAAATTAAGGTTATAAACGTGAGTCACTCCCTGCGTTATGATGAGGCTGATTATGCTGGTTTTAATAGTGAGTATGCTGATAAAGTAGTAGCATTGTCTGGTTATAACAAGGAGTACTTAGAGCAGACATTTGATTGTAGTGGCAAAGTTGAAGTTGTTTATAACTTTGTTCGAGAACTACCAAATCAGTCTCAATTGCTACAAAACAAATTAAAGGCAAAGACCCCGGTAATTGTATTTACGGGAGGAGGTACAGCTGCAAAGTCTCCTGAAATAATATTTGGCATAGTATCCAAATTGCTGAAAACAGAGTTGAATTTCAAGTTTTATTGGATGGGTACAACAACACTACCATTTAAAAAAATACAGCCCTTTAAGGATATCAGGGATATATTGCCTAACGATCCTCGGTTGATTATAACGGGACGAATACCACGGGACAAAGCGATACAAATATCGAATGAAGCTAATATTTTTCTAACCCCCTCGCGTAGAGAAGGGTGTCCGATGGCCTTGCTGGAGGCCATGCGAGTTGGAACAATAGCAATAACATCTGATTTTGACAATGGGTGCAAGGAAATAATAAAAGACGGGTATAATGGATATGTTATACCTCATAAAGACTTAAATGGTTTTGTTGAACGCATAAAAGATGTCATTTTGAATCATGACCAATATGCTGCATTATATAACAGATCCTATGAGACGTTTAAATCTGAATTGTCTTTTGATGTGTGGAAGACGAAAATGGATACTATAATCAAGCATGGTGGCATCGTTCACAAGGAGAGAATGAATGCCTTCAATTCCGAATTGTACATGACAAGCAAAGGCAAGCTGGATGCAAGGAGCAGATATAATGTGCGTAAACTCTTAATATGTGAGTATTTGCCGTCTGCCATCCATTTTTGGAAATATTTTCTTAAATATAAATTGATAAATAACAATGAGTCTGTTTCATAACGCAAGTGTTGATTATTTAAAGTATTTGGTACACAGAATTACTGTAGGAATCAGTCCAAAACTAGAGATCAATCGATATTTTAAAAAAATATTCGGTCATAAGGCTAATCTAAAAGATCCTCAGTCGCTAATAGAAAAAATCTATTGGATGCAATTGCACAGCGATACACGGAAGTGGACTTTATTCGCAGATAAATATCGTGTTCGTGAGTATATAGAATCTATGGGATTTGCGGCATATTTGCCAAAGCTTTATGGAGTTTGGAAGAACCCAAATGAGATAGATATGACTTTATTGCCTAATAGTTTTGTTCTGAAAGCTAACAATGGGTGTGCAACTGTTATCGTCATTAAAAACAAGGCTGTTTGTAATTGGGATAGTGTCAAACTGGAAATGAACAATTGGTTCAAGCATCCTTTTGGATATTCTGGTTACGAACCTCATTATTTACATATACCTCCCTGTATTATAGCAGAAGAGTTGTTGGTTCAAAACACAGAGTTGGCAGAATTGTCACCGAATTCAATGGTAGATTTTAAATTCTGGTGCTTTAATGGTCATGTTGAATGCTGTTTAGTCACCTATGGTAGAGAAAATGGATCTTTGTTTATAGATTTATATGATTCAAAATGGAAGAGGATTATTTCCAATATAAAAGACTATGGAGTAGAAAAGATTAATCCTACTGTGACAGTCCCTCAGCCCAAATGCCTCGATAAAATGCTAGAAATAGCATCAACTCTCTCAAAAGGACAGCCTGAAATGAGAGTTGATATGTATCTAGTTGACGACAAACCTGTTATAGGAGAACTTACCATGTCTTCTGGATATGGTTATTTCACAGAAAAGTATTATAACTATTTGGGAGGTTTTGTAGATGTCTCCTTGTTACCTCAAAAGCAATGAAACTTTGTATAATATATAATTTTGCGCAGCACTACCGCACAAATATCTTTACCCTGATTGATAAAACATTTAATTGTGGATGGGTGTTTGGCGATGCGATGAGTGATGTGAAGAAAATGGATTATGCGCTCCTCAAAGGATGCGTGACAGAATCACATACCAAGCGTCTCTTTGGTGGTTGGTATTGGCAACCCAAGATCATAGATCAGTTGTTCAAGGATTATGACCACTATGTCCTTCTTGGTGAGACCCGTGCTTTGAGCACATGGGTGTTTTGTGTACTTGCGCGGCTTTTCAAACCAAAAAAGAAAGTATATTTTTGGTCTCATGCCTGGTATGGAAAGGAAACGAGAATTGAGGAGCTGATAAAAAAGGTCTTGTTTCATTTGCCAAATGGTGGGGTGTTCTGCTATGGCAACTATGCGAGGAAGTTAATGATAAAGGAAGGGTTTGATCCTGACAAGCTATATACGATTCATAACTCGTTGGCTTATGACAAGCAAATAGAAGTAAGGAAACAATTGCAGGAAACGTCTGTTTACCAAGAGCATTTTGGTAATGATAATAAGAATCTTTTCTTTGTGGGCCGACTTACCTCTGTGAAAAAGCTGGATCAGATATTGAAAGCTATGGTTGTGTGTCGTGATAAGGGACGGAACTATAATTTGACGTTTATAGGTGGTGGCGAGAAGGCAGAAGAGTTGAAACGGTTGACACGGTGCTGAAAACGGAGGATATCCACCCACCCAAAACGGGGATATCCGTTCACTTTTC
>ENA-ORRL01000986-ORRL01000986.1-human-gut-metagenome-genome-assembly--contig:-NODE-986-length-25171-cov-3.101847_pt1 | contig 25171 bp, 29 predicted proteins | sample MGYA00242175_ERZ509134 | MGnify/ENA primary metagenome ERZ509134 (study PRJEB26280, sample SAMEA2338660) | human gut metagenome | biome: human gut; feature: human-associated habitat; material: faeces... | reverse complement strand
GGGTCATTTTTAACCCCTAAAATTCAAAATTGTCCTTGACATGGGGTACACTTCACTGCGCTTACTCAAGTATGAGCGGCGCAGGGCCCTTTTCATATTTCAATCATCCTTCTTCAGGAGAAATGGGCACTGCTCTGGATTCTTGCTGCAGGTATTGTCCCACTGTAATCCTGGCAGCAGGAAAGGGACGTTTCGGCACTGGACAGAGCCAGTACTGCCATCCAGCCAGTAGCCTTCGTATGCCGGACATTCACTCCGATAGTGGGGTTTCCCATTCTTCTCAAAGCAGGCCAACCTGCCTGATGGATCAACCACCTCGTCAACCCAAGTGCTGGAGAGTCCCTTACGGTCCAAATAGTCCCGCGCCTCTGAAAAGCCGGGAAGATCCCACAGACCATCTTGCACAGGCGGGGTTACCTCTGGCATCTCAATCTTTCGCTGACACAACTGCTCTAAGGCAACGTCTTTCATCTGCATTTTTACTCCTCCTAAATAACAGATCATAATGTCCTCAATCAATGTGGTTGAAAGGCGGGGCAGTCCTTGTTGGGACCACCCCGCCGGAGTAAAGGTTAGTCTTGATTGTCCTTCTGAGGCTTGTTGAAACGGGTACACTTGCAGTGGCCGTAGGGATCGCTGGTTCTGAGCCAGTAACTGCTTACTTGGACAATGCGCCCACAGTTCCGGCACAGACACTTCCATTGCACCTCATTGCTCTTGATTTTCGGATTGACGACTCTCCCGAGGACAAGGAGGTACCCAAATTCCTGCCCCGTCAGATCATATTTGAGCGGCGTGCTGCGGCAGCCACATGATTTGGTTCTTCCAGATCTGAGGCTGTCAGAAAAAACAGAGACAGTATTGCCGCAAGTGCATCGGCAAATCCACTTTGCCTTGCCTCCGGAAACCGATTCGTCCCGGTGCAGCACCGTCAGATGCCCGAAAACCTTGCCTGTAAGATCCATCAGTCTGCCAGATGGTTGATGCCTAAGGCAGCCGCAGGATCGCGTCCCGTTTGGCAGCAGGAGTCGGGTGGAAGAAACAACGGTCTGATTCCCACACTCACATTGACAAAGCCACATGGGCCGTCCACGCTGTTTATCCTCTACCCGCCTAAGGACGGTCAGTTTCCCAAACTTTTGACCAGTGAGATCTTTCAGTTGTCCCATGCTACACCGCCTTGAACTGCAGGACCGCGTGACAGGGTGGGGGAGAAGGCACAGTGCTCAATGGCGCGTCCCTCCTCTCGCCTGTCGAGAAACCAGATGGTGCATTACCTGTTCCATTCGCACAAGTTCAAAGTCGATCAGCACGCCGCAGACAGGGTTGTCGGCTTTGCCCGTTTCAGTGTAGTATTTGCCATCTCCAAATCCTGAGCTGGCGACAACACCGTAGGGGATAAGTCCGGCATGGTGTTCGCTGTCCAGGGTCTGATAGCAGCAGAATGTGAACCACCGGCTTCCGAAATCCGTGAGTTCCTGATCTTCGATTACGGATTCGTCCTGGAAGTGGCCGAAATCGAAGATACCGGCCTGGACACTGTCCACGCCCACCTCAAACGAGGCGGGGCAGACCTTCAGGTCCCGGATGTCCGGACTATCCTGATGGAACGCCGACAAATAGGCGATCCGCTTACCAAAATCACCAGTATCAACAACGCCGATGCCGGCGGTCCACAGACCGGGCTCTACATTGGAGATCGTCCCCATGCACCAGGTGCCGAGGTGATAGCAGGGATCCGAGATGACCAGTTTATCAGATGTCACCTCAAAAGGCCCAAGGTTGATGTGCCCAATCTTCTTTTTCATACTTCTTCAACATCCTCCGTAGTTCTGACATAACTGTCGTAGTAAACGGTGTCCTCCTCCGTAGAGCAATAGACGCCGATATAAAGTTGGTGTCCAGGGGCCTTCTCAGGGTTGTGCTCTATAAAGCAGACGCGCTCTGAGCCTCCATCTTTCTGGAGCAGGTCGATGTTGATACAGGGGTAGTTATCGTTTGGGAATACACTGACTTCAAGTGTGGAGCCATCCGGCGTGACCAGTTTTGCCACCGGGCCGTTTAATTCCGTCGATTTGAACTCAACCTGAGTGAACCCAAAGGGAGCGCAAAGATAAAACTGACCGTCCAGTTTTACCACATCCCCAACCGACATACTACGGCTGGTTTTGGGGTTTGGACGGTCATCGCAGTTATATAGGGCGAAGAATTTTTCCAAAATGCTGGTTCTGCGGGCATCGGGATCTCGGGGCAGTGTCCCGCGGTACTCCAAGTCCCCATGAAAGACCGGCATGTAGTACTGGGAGGGAACCGGGCCGGTGTAGGGCCGGTTGTAATCGTGCATTTTCAGCAGCAGCCCGTGCTCACTCAACACAGCAAAGGGCGCCTGGAACAGCGTGATGGGGATGCTCGTTATATTCTCGTCAGTGTTTTCCGCAATCCCGGCGGACCTGGACCGCTGCTCTTCAAGGCAGCTGCGGCAGATATCACCGCCAACGTAGTCGCTGGACTCTTGGTAGTGTCCGGAACCCTTCGGGTGCTCCCAGGTCAGTTCGGTGCCGCAGCACCGGCAGTAGGTAGAGTTTGGGTCTTTGGCATATGACATTGTACTTCAGAACCTCCTATTCATTGTGGCGCAGGGCATTAGTCCTGCTCAGAATCCATCTGATATACGTTCTGCCTGGCTTTGGCGGTGTTCCAGTACGGCAGATACTTGGCACCACTTAGCTCCAGATAGAAACAGTAACTCTTGAGTCCGTCATCCATTTCCACGATTTCCCCTGGATTTACATTGACTCCGAGAAGTTGTGTGGCAGTCCTTTCTTCAAGCATAGAAAAGAAGTCGGCAGGGGAAAGTTCGATCACACCCGCTTGCCGGACGGCACAGCGATATTCGTCTGGGGGGCGGTTCTCGCTGAAAAGATTGTGAAGGCACCGGGATCTTACGTCCTTAAAGGCGTAAATCCGGTATTCACATGGCCATTTCCGTTTCGGGCACCAAGCTGGAGGATAGATTTTAGGATCACTTTTTTTGAAGATTCGGTATTTTTTCCCCGCAGTACAATAGGACTGTCCAATATTCAGAAGTACGCCATGTATATATTGGGATACTGATTCTAAATGAGTTTTCCGATACTGGCAGGTTGAACACCGGAATTTTGTCAGTTTTTCCATCGCTATTCATTCACCTCTTTCCAAATTCATAGCAGTAGGAGGGAAATCTATATGAACGGGCCTTCCGGCCCGGAGCATAGGGGAAATGCTTCCGGCCGGAAGCACATCTATATAAAAAAGCGAGCCGGGCGGATGCGCCCTGCTCGCTTTATTGCCGAAACGGCTCTGAAAACAAAAAAGGCCATCGCCCCAGAAGGGGGATGGCACATTGGAAACACGGTCTACTTTGCCGTAAGGCTCAGATACTGTTATCCAGAGTATATCCTATCCACGGGGAAAATGCAATCCCCTCTGAGGCAAATCTTTGTCTGGTAGGATAAGGCTTGCATTTTATAGAATGGTTGGGTATAATAGCGGCATAAAGTATCCGTTGATTGCACCAGCAATCATCAGTTGCCGTGTTTCAAAGCGCCTGAAGGCAGACCAGCCTTTGGGCGCTTTTTTATATATAGTACGGGCCTTCGGGCCACAGGTTGGGACGCTGATAGGCGTCCCTTTTTTCGTTTCTGAGGAGGTGAATGATTTGGAAACCGAGAAACCGAACGAAAAGGGTGAGTCGTGCTCAAAACAGGCAATCTACATTGTGGTGGAAGATGGCCGCATTCAGGCCGTGTACGCAAACTGCCCATTGGCGCAGATTGATGTGGAGATCCTGGACCTGGACGATGCCAAGGTGTCGGACGATGCGATATTGGAGTCCATGCGCCGGAGCATCGCAGAGGCAAAGAACCGATGCACGAAGATCTATTGACTGGAGGCAGAGGAATGCAGAACTTAGAGCGAATGAAGGAACTCATTCAAACGATCAGTGAGGCGAATACGGCCTACTACAAGTACGATGCACCAATTATGGCGGATCTGGAGTATGACCGGCTGTACGACGAGCTGGCAGATCTGGAGCGAGAAACCGGAATCATCCTGTCCCCATCGCCCACCCAGCGGGTGTCCGGCGAGGTGCTGGAAAGCCTTACCGTCGTGCATCATACCCGGCCAATGCTGTCTGCTGATAAGCGCAAAAGCGTTGCGGATATCCACCGCTATCTCAGCGGCCGCCAGGCAGTCCTAAGCTGGAAACTGGACGGCCTTACCCTGGTGCTGCGCTATGAGAACGGGAAACTATCACAGGCTATTACCCGTGGTGATGGTATGCAGGGCGAGGATGTCACCCACTCGGTGCGCGTCATGAAAAATGTCCCGCTGACCATCCCCTGTAGGGAACCGCTGGAAGTTCGGGGGGAAGGGATTATCAGTTGGAAGGAGTTTCACGCCCTTAACAGTACTCTGGAAGAGCCGTATGCGCACCCGCGGAACCTTGCCGCGGGCAGTGTCCGAAAGTTGAATGCGGAGGAGGTGCGGGAGCGCGGGCTTTCGTTCATGGCCTTTGACCTGATCAGCGACAACCTGAGCGGCAGTACCAAGTGGGAGACCCTGCGCTTCCTTGCACAGATGGGATTTACCACAGTCGGCTATTCCATTCTGGCCGCCGGCGCCTCGGAGGAGGCAATCCGACAGGCGATGGACTGCTATAAGCCAAAGGAGTATGCTTACCCAACCGATGGACTGATCTTCGAGTTCAATGACTTGGACTACGGTCGCTCCTTGGGCGCCACCGGGCACCATGAGAACCGTATAATCGCCTTCAAGTGGCCAGATACCAGGTATGAGACCAAGTTCAACCGCCTGGAGGTCGCTACCACCCGCACTGGGATGATCAGCCTGACCGGTGTTTTCGACGACGTAGTCATTGACGGCACTACGGTCAACCACGCATATCTACACAACCTGGATAACTTCATGCGGCTGGCATTGGGACCTGGGGATACCATCAGCGTGTATAAGGCCAATATGATCATTCCCCAGATTGCCGAGAACAAGACAAAGAGCGGCGCGTGTCCCGTGCCCGATGTCTGCCCATGCTGCGGCAGCACTCTTGTGGTCCGACAGAGCAGCGGCGGGATCCGCCAATTGTACTGCGAAAACGAGGCGTGTCCCGCCCGCTTGGTGCGGAAATTTGTCCACTTCTGCAGCAAGACCCGCATGGAAATCAAAGGCCTGGACGAGCAGACGTTGACAACCTTTGTGCAGCACGGCTGGGTCAAAAACTACGGCGACCTGTATGAGCTTGAGCAACACAGAGACGAGATCCTTGAAACGCCGGGCTTTGGAGAGAAGTCGTTCAACCGACTTCAGAAGGCTGTGGACGAGCGCCGCACCTGCACGCTCAACCAATTTATCGCGGGACTGGGTATCCCGGAGGTGGGACGCCACGCCGGCCGCATCCTTAGCCGGAAGTTCGGCGGCTCCTGGGAGGCTTTCGAGCAGGCCATTCTGGAACAGTTTGACTTCACCCAGTTAGAGGACTTCGGCCAGGTGATGAATGACAACATCTATAACTGGTACAACGATGCGGAGGAGGCTAAACTCTGGCGGCCTGCCCTCTACCATATCACATTTCTGAAGGAGGAAAACACCATGCCTGAAGTACAGAACAACCCCTTCGCCGGCAAGACCGTTGTGGCCACCGGCAAACTTGAGAACTACACCCGCGATGGGATCCAGTTGAAGTTGCTGAGCCTGGGCGCTCGGCCTGCAAGTTCCGTCAGCAAAAAGACGGACTACCTGATCGTAGGTGAGAATGCCGGCAGCAAACTGACCAAGGCACAGGACCTTGGCGTCACGACACTCACGGAGCAGCAGTTCTTGCAGATGCTGGCCAACGCGGGAATCGAGGCATAACCAATCAGAGACCAGGAGGTACACAACGCTACGGGGGTATCCGACTTTTGGATATCCCCGCTTTCTATTTATGAAAGGAAGTATCACTCAAATGGATATTAGAGAGCAATTAGAGCAAGCAAAGTCGCCGGAAGAAATGGAGGAGTATATGCTGGACCTGGACTCTGAGTTCTGGTTCAAGTGCCGCTGGTGCGGAAAGTGTTGTAAGAACCAAGATACAATTCTCTTTAATGCGCGCGATATTTACAATATCGCTAAGAAACTCGGAAAGACTACCATACAGGTCATTGAGGAGTGCGCGGAGGTTTATATCGGAAATTCTTCCCGACTTCCCATGGTACATATGGTGCCAGTTGGGCGTCAAAGACGCTGCCCGTTGCTGCTGGATGATGGACGGTGCAGTGTCCACGACTGCAAGCCTACAGTATGTGCCCTGTATCCGCTGGGCCGTGTGGCCATCTTTGACGGGGTTAAGGATGCAGATGCTGAGATTACAAAGGAGAATATCCGGGTGAAGTACATCATCAACGATTACACCTGTGGTTCGGCAAAAAAGCACAATACAGTGAGCAGCTGGCTGGCCCAGTTCCAGATTCCGGAAGAGGACGAATTCTTTCTCCGGTGGAACGAGGTGCTTGTCAATCTGTGTGCGGCAGTGCGGAAACTGGAAAAGAACGGCTGTTCTGAGCGCCCCCTTCAGATGCTCTGGGATGCTATTTTTTATCGCCTCTATGTCGACTTTGATACAAAGCAGGACTTCATGCCGCAGTTTGAACAGGCAGCAGAACAACTTCTCAAATTGTGCAAGGCAGTTCGGGAGATGAAATTTGATGTGGATTCTGAAGGCTCCGTGACTGAGGTCGAAGGTAGCATCCAACTGCCTGTAACGGGTGATTGGCATGGAAAATGACAACAAGCCGTCTCCACAGGACAACTGGGGGCAGATCATCCGCAAGGATGCGAAGGGATGTTTCGTAGAGGTCAGGAATGACACCTTCCACCTTGACAAAGTACACCTGCAGTTCGTGTCCTATGACACCACAAGGCCCAAGGGCAGCCGCTATACGAACAATATCAGTATTTATATTGATGTTCCGGAGTTTTTGGTGCTGGCCCAGGAGGCGGCATCCGGCACACTCCACATGCGGATGCAGCAGTATAAGCAATCCGGAAACAAGGACCCTCTCTATGAGCATCTGGGCGGCACCTCAGCCAAGTATTTGAATAAATATGGAAGGCCCAGACCGGATGGAAAAAGTTTGTCCCCGTGGCTGCCAAGTCGGACTATTTCCTCACCGCCGACAGCGGACCGGGAGAGGAAAACAAGACTGGCCTAATTGTCCCGCGGTTTGGCTCGAAACCGGAGCAGCATGTCTCCGTGATCCTTAGTTGGCGGCAGCTCAATGAATTGCTGCTGACGACGGTGGAACATTACCGGGCATGGCTCTCCGCAAAGTACGCGTCAGAATGGAATGCAATCCATGCCCAGCGTACTGCGGGGAGGGACAGGAGTCGCGCGGAGCAGGAAAGAAAAATACCGCCCGCGGCATCACCCCCGGCGCCGAAACCGTCCGCGGCACCTGCATCGAAAGCGCCTGCACAGCAGGCCGGGTTTGCAAGCGCCTTTGGCAGTGTTTATGGCAGTGCAAAAGGCAAGATTGGTGCGGGTGACAAGAAGATGTTTTGATGGTATAATCCTATTATCTACTCCTGTCTCTGAGGACGAACAGCGATTACGCTGAAAATTCTGACAAGGAGTGGATCCTATGAAGTACTGTCCTTATTGCGGCGCTTCCCTTGTGGGAGGCGCCGCCTCTTTTTGCGCGGAGTGCGGCAAAAAGATCCCCGTCCGGGCTGAGGCACCTCAATCGGAACCGAAGACTACGGGAAAGACGAGAATAAGGGAGCGCCCAACGGTACCGCAAAGGCGCAGGAAGCCCAGCCCTGGGCCACCGAATCCTGCAAAACGGAAAAAGAATCCCATGGATGTCAATTACGACGGCTATTATGATGATGTAAAACCCGTGGATGCAGGTGAGCATGAGGAGCGCATTGACCCTGAACTTGTCAAGAGAATTGCCATTCTTTTGGCTGGAGTTCTTGTCGTGATCTTGGCATCTGTGGTGCTCATGACCTTGTTGTAATTGGGTCACCCTGTCCGTGTAATAGAGCAAACGATGATAAGGATGGGGTGAATTGTATGATGTACTTATCTAAGGGGCTGCCCGTCCCAGAAAAGGACGGCACTGTCAGGGTTTCCCACTGCGGCAGGATCTTTGCTCTGGGGCCGGAGATGGCTGCCCTATGGGAATCCGCTAGATGGGCGCCGCAGCTGGTACCGCGGCAGAAGGCCCGGTTCATTGAGCGCTTGGAGCAGTCCGGCCTTGCCGTTACCACACAGGAGGAGGGAGGATTGGCACTCTACCGCCTGTTTTCCGGGAGTATTATCTGTCCGCAGGACGAGGGGGACGGGCAGGCTTCGGTGGCGGAAGGCGACGGCCGTATCTGGCAGTGGATCCAGTACGCCGGCCTGCGCCTCACGGCCAGTGAACTGGTACGACTGGAAGAGCAAGGAACGGAGCCGACGCCGGACTTGCTCGGTGAAGAGGGGCGGCAGGGTTTGACGGAAAAACTTTACTCACCCCGAACGATTCAGGAAGGCGTTTTGGAGCGTGAGATGGAGTATTCTCCGGCGCGGGATGGACTGGTTGCGGCACTCCTTCGCCTCCTGCGCGCAGGCTGTCTGTTTTTGGTATAGGAGGAGAGAACAATGAAAAAGGACTGGAAATCGCTGCCCCCTGCGCTCCAGCACCAGATGATCATACAGATTGGGCTGGCGCTGTTCTGCCTCGTTCTGGCGATTGGGGCGTTGGCCTTCGTTTCTTTCACGGTATCCATTCCGTTCCTTCTGGGGGCGGCGTTGCTGGTCATCTGTGCAATGCGTCTCTTCTGTACTGGGATGCGGGGACAGTATCTTATTCTCCGAGGTGTTATCCTGAAGGTGGATCGGACCGCCCTCCGCCAGCGGCCAAAATCCATACTTCTGGAGACAAATGGGAAGGCGCTGCAGGTCATGCTCCGCAACAGACATGCCGCAGTCCGGGAAGGTGACACGGTGACGCTGTATATCGCAGATACCACTCCACTCTATGAGTGGCAGGGAATCCACCGACTGCACGCCTATATGGCGATGGTACCTGGAAGACAAGACAGAACGGAATGAAAAATGGTTTACCATATTTTTAACTACTGTATCCAGGACGTTTGGTATCGGGACAGCACATCTTGTTCTGATGAACACTTTGATCGCACTATGTGCGCCCTGGATTGGAAAGTGCCGGCCAATATCAAAATCTTCCACTATGGTTCTCCTGGGCCGACCCCCTACGAACTTGTTAATCCTGTTTTACTCTGCAGACCGATACTTTCAATAGATCCCTTGGCCTTGGCGGAAGCGCGTATCCATCAGAATGTATCCGTGTATGATAAGCATAGCCATCATGTGTGGCCGGTACTTCGTAGGCTGGACAGGTTCGTAATCTACCAAGGTGCAAACGGTTGGCCGCGTTTTTCGTTTGTGGATGGTGAGCGACTCAGCATAATTGTTGCGATGGAGGTTACTCCAGTGACTTTGAAAGACGCGTTGAGCTTTGTCAGGCAAAACCACCGGCACTGCACGGCACCACAAGGCCATAAGTATTCTATTGGCATCAAAGCCTCTGGCACCTTGATTGGCGTCGTCATTGCCAGCACACCTAAAGCTAGGGCACTTGATGATGGCCGCACGCTGGAACTCAACCGGATATGCTGTGATCCGGCATACCGCAATGCGGTTAGTATGGTTTGCGGCGCAGCGATTCGTGCGGCAAAGGCGATGGGATATCATCGTATTGTGACCTACACACTGCCCCAGGAATCCGGAAGCAGTATGCGCGCCATAGGATTTCAGCAAGATGGGATTACGTCAGCTCGTCCAACAGGCTGGAATTGCAGAAACAGACCCCGGATCTTGCCGGAGAAGTATCCATATGGTGAAAAAATCCGTTGGATTTTGAAATTGAAATAGGGAACGACGGTATCATATTGACCTTTAGATTTCCACATGCTATAATCAAGTCAATAGTAACCGTGTTTTCGATCTGAAAACAAAGTTCCCGTGTACCACAGTGTCAAATGGCGCCATCGCGCCGTTTGGCACTTTTTTTGTTTTCTGCCCGCGGAAGGCGGGTTGAAATAATTTCATTTGAATGCAGGGTAAGACCTGCGGAAAGGAGCAGAAAAACATGATGAAGATCTTTATCTCAGATGCCGTTGTGTCCAGAGGGTACGACGGTGCGCCGGCGATCCGCTTTTTCAATAGTGAGAATGGCGGCGAGTTCGCGGTTTTCCAGGTCGGCAAGCGCAAATATGACAGCCGGGAGGAGAACAACCACCGTTGGGTCAACCTGAAGGTTAAGGCATTTGGCGACATCTGCGAGCGAATCAAGAAGATGAAACTCAAGGAAGGTTCGTTCATCACCTTGTGCGGCGACTATGATGAAGAGCGCTGGACGGACAAGACGACCGGAGAGGTTCGATCTGCGCCGGTCATCAGTCTTGATGACATCAAGTTTTCCCACACCGGTGGGCAAAAGAAAGAGCAGAACGGAGGCGCCCAAGATATGGGAAGTCAGGGTCAGCAGGGCTATTCCCCGGCACCTGGAACTTCTCAGTCTGCACCTGCAGCTCCGGCGGCGCCGCAGTCCGGCCAGCCCATGCAGATGTCACAGGAAATGCCCCAGAACTTCACGGGGTACGAGAGCTTCAGCGGGGGACAGAACCCCTTCTTCCCAGGCTGAGGAACCGGAAGTAACAATGACCACAGGCGTAAAAGAGCGCACATGAAGTAGGATCTGTCCACTCCATGTGCGCTCTTTTTTGCGTTTACGGGGAGGAGATGGATTTGAAAAACAAGAGTTTTGTGAAAACAAGTGTCAAATACCGGGAGAAAAAACTGGATGTTGTCCTGCGCCGACTGAGCGGAGACACGATGACTGAAGAGCAGCGGCAGTGCCTGCAATATGCCCTGGGTTGTCGGCGGCAGTTCCGTCTGCGGTTATGTAAAACTGACTGCGATTTCAAGCGGGCCGTGTCACCGGGACAGGCGAGCAAGGACTGCGGAAAACGCATCAGGATGCTCCTTTGCGAGAACTGCGGCATGATGGCGGCGCTCGTCAGTAGCCGACCAGCAGGAAGGGGGGATAACACAGTCTATCTTTACCTGCCAAAATCGAAGGAGGCAAAATGTGATGAAATGCAAGAGGAAGATGCAAAAGAGACGTGATATTCTGACCATCCTCGGAATGCTGGTTCTGCTGACTTTCATTCTCAGAATGTGGCCAATCCTACTGCTGATGCTGATTGGCGTGTTTTTCTATGCCATGTGGCTGCTGTTTCACATGGGCGAAAAACCGAAACAGACTGAGACTACTCCACGTTTGGCGCTGCCTGCGCCATCGTCTGAGGAGTCGGTGCTAAACACGGCCTTCTCTGTTCTCCAGCGCAGAATCACCGAGCAAGTGTTGTTTCGGTATCCCAATGCCAGATGGGTGTGGGGTGTCGCAGATGCCCGAGAGCGGTTTGCCCGTGGTGGTGAACTGAGTATCCTACTCAACCGCGCCGGCGGATATCGGAGAGCGGAGGTGCAGGTGAACAACCTCCGGTTCTGCGGACTTCACTATCCATCGACCGAGCAGCCAAAACAGCCGGATTCAGAAGGAGAACCTGAGCAGACCGAGGATCAGGAACAGGAACCGGAGACTGTGGACTATGGCCTTCTTGCGTTTGAGTGGGTGGAGGCGAATCTTCAGACGCTCAATGTCCAATGCAATGAGGTGATCGGCTGCGGGAAGGATTGTTTCCGGATCCCCGCCAGCCAGCTTCCCCACGGGGACAGCTGGCCACTGATTTGTAAGGAACTGTTGAGGAACGGCTTTTCCGCGGCGGAACCAGTTGCAGACGGCATCCAGGTGCAGATCAAAGTCAAATAGGGAGTGTGAAGAAAAATGAGTTCGAAGCTGTTTGTGTTTGGCCGGCCTTTGCCCGCGCCTTTTGACAAGGTGAAGAAAAAGGTGAAGGTCTCGTCCAAGTACGGAGATGGCACGGAAGCGACGCTGTGCAGTACGGTGGTGAAGGCCGTCCAGGCGTATTTCAAATGCAAGGACGGCTCCTTACCGGGCGCAGTCGGTCTCTGTGGCACCAAAGGCGTCGCGGAGTACAAGTCCGCCTCCGGCCCGGAGATATACCACCTGGCTGTCTACGACCCTATCGGGGGCTCCATGCTTGCCAGTATCTACAACAAGGACACGGAAACAATTGAAACCTACACCGTCCGCAACAACGGGCAGGACGGCGCTGCGATTCTGATGGCGATGCTCCCGGCCCTGATGATGGATGACGAGTTCCGTGAAAACCTGGATGCTTTGGAGGCCCAGTATCAGGGCGGCTATCCAAACATGGGAGAGGCGACGGAACGCATGGCAATCCTCTGTGACAATGCCTACCGGCGCGTCAATGACAATTCCTGCGCGGCGCACCTGCCGACCAGTATTGACAGTTCCGGGAATGTGATGCGGGTGTCCACCACACATCTCGACTCCGGGAGCTTCCGGCCGGACACCGTGGTTGCTGGGATGTTTACAATCCTGGCCAACAGCAGTATGCCGGAAAAACTGGAGATTACGCCCGCCACACCCCACAGTGATTTTGTTGGAAAGTATGTGTTGGATCCGACACGGGTACTCACGCCGTTCGAGCAGAGACTGGTACCTGTCCTGGCGCCATGGTATGTGCTGCCCGAGGAGGTGGTCACCATCTGCAAACACGCCAAGCAGTCAGCCGGCAAGGCGTTGCCCATGCGCAATTTCCTGCTGCGTGGTCCCGCCGGCACGGGAAAGACCGAGGGTGCCCGCGCCATCGCTGCGGGCCTGAATCTGCCGTACATGAAGTACACCTGCTCTGCCGGAACGGAAATCTACGACCTGATTGGTCAGGTGTTTCCCGATACGGACGGCCCATCTACCGGTGACGCCGAATTGGATCAACAACGGGCGCAGCTCAAGGAGATGGGCGGCATTACCTACGAGAATGTCAAGAAACTCATGGGCTTGCCCGATCTGGACGACATGGACTACGATCCTGCCGGCACCTATCAGAAACTCTCCGGCGTGGAGAAAGCCAATGCTACGTCTCAGGACTGCATGGGGCTAGTCATGGAAATGGTCACCGACAAGCTGCAACAGCTTTGCAAGGTGAAACCCGAGGCCGCAGAAGGACGGCAGACCTTCACTTATATTGAGACGGATTTTATCCGCGCCCTAAAGCATGGGTACGTTGTTGAGATTCAGGAGCCCACGACAATCATACAGCCAGGCGTGTTGGTGGGCCTGAACTCCCTGCTGGAACAGGGGGGATCAATCACCCTGCCCACTGGTGAAGTGATCCGCCGGCATCCGGACGCAGTGGTCGTCGTGACCACAAACGTCAGTTATGAAGGGTGCCGAGGGGTGAACCAGTCTGTTTTGGACCGGATGAACCTCACCCAGGACATTGAACTGCCCACACCAGAGACCATGGCACAGCGTGCTATGAGTATCACCGGCTGTGAGGACGATGTTCTGGTGGGGCGTATGGTGCAGGTTGTGACGGACATGGCGGACTACTGCCGGAAGAACGGGATCTCGGACGGTAACTGCGGAATGCGCAGCCTAATCGACTGGATTATGAGCACGGAGATCACAGGCGATCCCTATAACTCCGCTCTCTACACCATCGTGAGCAAGGCTACCTCCGATGAGGAGGACAGAGCCGCTTTAATTACGACCGTTTTGGAACCCATCTTTGCACCGAAGCGCAAGAAGGCGGTCTAAACAAAAATCTATGGTTTAGAAAGGGGGACAGTTACTCTTGGCAAGAGTGAGTCATAAAAAAATCAAGCAGTTGATAGCGCAGAAACAGTCCAAGATCACGGATCGTCAGTTTTTCACCTCACGTATACTGGCCACCCATTTTGCCGATATTGCCGCTGCACAGACGCGGCGGTACGGCTATCGGCGGCGGGTGAAGGTGGACATCAGGTGGGAGCCGAAGAAGTTGAGGCTGGCCTGCACGGACAATCTGCTGGTTCACATCAACGCCGGCAACCCGCTTGTAACCAAACAGAAGGGCCGGCAGGCGCGGTATGAGATGGTAAGCGGCTTATTCTCCCACGAGCTGGGACATGTGCTCTATACTGACTTCCTGCTTTACCAGTCCTACCATGTTTTCCAGGAAGCAGGGAAGTGGTTTCCAGAACCGCCGCTCCTTCGGAACATCGTTGAACGAGATGCGGAGGCGGATTTATGGGCATACCAGGCCGCGGAGCCGAAGAATAAGGAGCTGATCGGCCGCATATTGCACGACATCTTGAACATCCTGGAAGATGGCTATATCGAAAACAGGATGTTGCTGGACTACCCTGGCATTTTAGGCGGCAGCCTGGAGAAACTGCGCCAGGTCCGGTTTGCGGATTACCCCACAATAGAGGATTTAATTGAACAGGAGGGAGATGGCGGCCACATTTGGCTGAGTATCCGAAATGGGATACTCTCCTACATGCTTTGGGGTGAACTCAAATATGGCGGAACACCGCTCTCTGACGAGCGGATTCAGGTGGTATTCTCCCTCTTGGGGAATCTGGATAAGGCTTTAGTCAGCCGTGATGCCAGGGACCGATGCAGAACGGCAAATATGATTCTGATTCGCTGCTGGCCTCATATCAAGGATATGCTTGAGAACCTCAAGGAACAGGCGGAAAATGCCGCCTCGGCAGGAGGAAGTGCAGAGCAGGGCGATCCCAACGATCTGCTGAGCAGTATCCTCTCCTCACTTGCTGGCAGCAGTGAGGAAGGCACTGGCGAAACGTCTCCAGTGGGAGGAAGTCCTGCTGCATCGGAGAGCAAATCGGCTACCGGCTCCCAGCGTGCGGCAACCGCGGCTTTGGCATCGGGTTCTGCCTCTGAGGATCAAGAAAATCAAGAGACAGAAAGCGGTGCCGCGGAAAATACCAGCGGAAAGGACAGCGAAGATACCAATGAAAAGGGTGCTGAAGCACTGTCTGAAGGTAATGCTGGTAATGGTGCCGGATCTGAACAAAATGAGGCCGGTAGTGCGGAAATACTGTCGGGGGGCGCTAACTCTCCCCAGGCACACCAGACGGTGTCGGACCAGGAGGGTGGCCGCATTCCGCTGCAGGATACCAGTGAGGTATCCGCACCGGAGGGTGGCAGCACGGAACGGGACGACAACTATGAGGGCACAGGCTATACAGGGTCTGCAGCCGACATTGAGCGGCTGTTGAATCGGATTGCCGAGGATAGCGTGACCACCGAACTGGAGCGCCAGCGGACAGAAGAACTGACGGAACTGGCCCAGAGCATCTCCTATGGAGACATTCACGATGGGGTTAGCAAAACAGTTCACCGGATTGCATCTGTCAGTGACGAAATGAAGGAGGAGTACAGGTCCATAGCCGGTGATCTCCTCCATATCTCAAAGCAGCTGCAGAAATCCGTCCTCCAGCAAATGCAGGATAGCAGGCGCGGCGGCAAACAGACGAGCCTGCTGATGGGAAGGCGTCTGGATGCCCACGCCCTGTTTCGGACGGACTCCCGGGTGTTTTACAAAAACGCACTGCCCAATGAAATGCCCGCTCTCTGTGTTGGACTCTTGTTGGACGAGTCTGGCAGCATGTCCTGGAACGACAGAGCTACCTACGCAAGAGCAACGGCAATTATTCTCTATGACTTCTGCCAAGCCTTGGGAATCCCTATTACTGTATATGGCCATTCCACATCTCGCGGTGTCGATCTCTACTCCTATGCTGAGTTTGACACCATTGACCGGGATGACCGCTATCGGATGATGGACATTTCAGCCCGGTGCAGTAACCGGGACGGCGCTGCACTGCGTTTTGTGGCAGAGCGGCTGGTACATCGGCCGGAGGATATCAAATTACTGATGCTGGTGTCCGACGGACAACCTGCAGACTCTGGCTATGGCGGAACTGCGGCGGAAGAGGATCTGCGCGGGATCAAGCATGAGTACCAGCGCAAGGGAGTCCTGTTTGTTGCGGCAGCCATCGGATCCGACAAGGAGAACATCGAGCGCATCTACGGTGATGCCTTTCTGGACATCACCGATCTCACAAAACTACCGGTCAAGCTGGCCGGTATCATCAAGCGGTATATCCGCTACTAATTGACAGCAGGGGAAGGCCACGAAAGCGGCTTTCCCCTGTCCGTTTACAGAAGGAGTGTCTGAGTATGGTGAAAAACGTAATGGATAGTTCGCTGGGCTTTGCCCTGACCGTGTCTGCCGTCTGCTGCCCTGTGGAAGCGGGGGAGGATCCCGCCGACATCGCCCGGTATGTGCAGGCGGTGCTGGAGCCAGTGTTTCATCAGGACGGAATCGAGATCGAAGTAACGCCGCTGGCGTATCAGCCTTGCGGAAAGGTGCCGGTGGTCATCACGCTGGGTGGACAGGACCCCCGACTTCTGTGGTACTACAAGGGAATGTCCGCTGCGGCACTGTCGGAGGAGCTATTTTGGCTCCTGTTCGACCTTCCCGTGGTCGAAGACCGGGTGCCGGCCTGAGAGCACTGATCCAGCAGACGCAGTCTCTGGCAAACTGTTTTTCGAAAAAACGGAGCGGGCCGGTTTCCTCAGGCCGCCCGTCAATGAAAGGAGAATTAGAATGGATACCATTACAAGAAATCACATCTTCATGGAGCATATCGACCTGATCAACCGTACATTGCGCCGCCACCGGCTTTTGCTGTATGCCCTGCATCTGGAATTGGACGATGTCTACCAGGAGCTGGCCATTGCCGCGCTTCAGGCCATCGACACCTTTGATGACCGGCGCTGCGACTCGGTTTCCGTACACATCTGGTCGAAACTACAGTATGCCATCCTGACCATCAAGAGAAACAACCAGCCCCACGGCTTGAAGGCTTGTGGGAATTTTGCGCCCGGCGTCCTGCCCCTGGATTTGTCGGAGGAGTATGGGCTTCCTGCTGCCGCTGAAACGGACAGCGACGATGACCGGCTCCGGGAGAGACGTCTGCGGCAGGCCTTGGCCAGGCTGGAACCCCAGGAGCGCCGTGCAGTACTTGATTATCTGGAAGGGATGAAACCCGCACGGAAAGCCGAGAAGAACAACTTTGACGCTGCGCTGGAAAAACTGCGTGCCTTCTACCTCAGCGCATACAGAACGACGCAGTTCGGCCTGTAAAGAACGGAGGGGAAACCATATGAGTTATGAAGCTATCGGCTCAGGCTCCATCTCTTTGAATACAATGACCGCTATGGAGCAGAAAAATCTCCAGGCGGCGCTGCTGGAGCGCTATGAGAAGCTCCGTATGGCAGACGTGGCGCATTGCGAAGATGCCTTGGTTTGTCAGATTGAGAGGGAGTATCAGGAACGCAGACAGACAATGTTAAAGTACAATGACCCTTTCTGGTGGTTGACTGTTGTTTTTCAAGAGGCCGGTTTCACCGAGGTGGAGCGAAACCCGGATGATGGGGTCATGTCTATTGAACTGTCGTATTGTAACAACTACTACGAGGATATGATCCTGGAACTGCTGAATACGCTGCTTCCCTTCACGGTGGAGGGATGCATTTCCTACCGTGGCGAGGAAGGCGATTTATGGTGCCATGTTTTTACCGGCAGGGAATGGGTTGAGCGGAGCGGACGCATCTGCTATGATGAACCGCTACCCCAGTTCCAAAAGACCAAGCAAAATCTGGAGAAACTGATTGAAGAGGTTCGCCGACAGGTGATTTATGATGACCGTCGGTATGAGGAAAAGGCGCGTGCCCTCCTGAAAGCCTTTGAAGACCGTGATCCGGATGGCGTATTACTTGCTCTGAGCGGTCGCCGCCTCCGTGAACATGGGGCCGCCGCCGGCATTTGGCAGGATGATGGGGAAGGCAATAACCCTGACACGGGCGAATAAATCATGCAACAACAAATGCGGCCTGGACTGTTTCACAGTCCGGGCCGCATCTACAACGATGAAATTTGCATCAATACTTCTAAAAGAATGGAGGATGCTCGTATGGCGAGCGAAAATGTGACGAAAGCGGTGTCGCTGAAGGATTATATCATCGACATGAAAAGTGCAACTGTGAAAGGGGTTACCCAGTATGAGGTCGTGCTGGAAAACAACACTGACTTCATCGTCAGGCGACAGACAGCGACGACATGCCGGGAACTGGTGATCCTGGTGAGCAAGGGCCTTTACTACATTAAGGACTGCAAGACAGGACACATCGAAGAACTGAAGGAGCAGACACTGAACTCATTCCTTCGGGAGCTGAAGGATGGAATGATCGCCCTGAATCAGGTGCACTGGCTTAGCAATCTCTACCGTGAGTCCGTTGGCCTGATCATGCAGGTTATCACCGACGAAACTCTGACGGACATGTGCCGGCATAATGTCCTGGTCAATACTTTTGATCCCACTTGGTACACACGGTACTGGAAGCAGAACAGAAAACTTTTTACACGCCTCTACAATATGTTTCCCAATATGGCGGATCGGAAGAAATATCAGGCGAGCATTCCGGTCATCTTCTGGATTGAACAGCAGTATGGGGCCAATGAAGCCATGTTTTTTGCGGAAAAACTGGTTCAGTCCGGGATCACGGAACTGGATTTCAGCAATGATGGTCATTACTACTATGAACGCCAGGTGCTACACGAGCCGGGCTGGTTTCTCAAGGTCATGGCATCACCCCACCGCATCAATCTGCGACGGTTCATCGACTACATCCTTTTTGACCTGTATGCCCAAGGATACGCCAAAGTGACCAAAAGTTTCTTTGTCGAATACCTGGATTACCTGCAGATGCAGCAGAATTTCTACGGAAAAATCAAAGAAAAGTATCCCGCACATTTCAAGACCGAGCACGATGTCATGGCGCTCAAGGTCAATCAGGCCAGACTGGTTGCCAAGTGTGAAAACTTTGGGCAGCAGAATGAGACTATTAAGGACCTGGCCTACACCGGAAACGGATACTGTATTGTGATTCCTACCAAGCCGGAAGATCTGGCTGAGGAGGGGATCAACCTGAGCCACTGTGTCGGTGATTATATCGAACGTGTGGCCGAAGGTGAGTGCCACATCCTGTTTCTTCGGCGTCGGGGCGCTCCGGAACGGTCTTTGGTGACTCTGCAGCTAAGCGGCAAACAAATTTGCCAGGCGCAGGGTTTTAACCGACGCCCGATCACAGACCAGGAGCGCAGGTTCCTGAAGCAATGGGGTAGGGAAAAGGACATTCAGATTGCGGTCTGAAACAAAAAGAAAGGAGATATCACATGAAAGCAATTAGCATTGGCGACAAATATCAAGTATATGGAAATTCCCTGCAGGCCTATGACAGCATTCCGGCTTATACCTACAACGTCCGGTTTGACGAGATGACCGGCTTCTATCTGAAGGTGCGCTCCAAACTGGCGGTTAAGGAAAAAACCTATGGCGCTCACCCAGAAAAGGCGGAGAAGGTGCTCAAGACATTCTCTGTGTTTGAACGAAATCTGGGTGTAATTTTGAGCGGTGACAAGGGGATCGGCAAGTCCCTGTTTGCCCGTATGCTGGCGGAAAAGGCACAGGACGCTGGATACCCTGTCCTGATCATTGACCAGTTTATCCCGGGCATCTCTAACTACATTCAGTCCATAGACCAGGAGGCAGTCTTTCTCTTCGACGAGTTTGACAAGACCTTTGGTGGTGTGCGCCCCGGCGACAACGAGACAGATCCCCAGGCATCTCTGCTTAGTATGTTTGATGGTACCTCGGATGGGAAAAAACTCTTCATCATTACCTGCAACAGCCTTGATAAACTGAATGATTTCTTGGTGAACAGACCTGGCCGGTTCCATTATCATTTCCGGTTCGGCTACCCGAACGTTGAGGCCGTGAAGGAGTATCTTGAGGACAAGCTGGATGCTGCATATCGCGGCGAGATTCCCAAGGTTGTGATTTTCTCGCAAAAAGTAACTCTGAATTACGACTGCCTGCGGGCCATCGCATTTGAACTCAATATGGGCCTGCCATTTGAACAGGCAATTCAGGATCTTAATATCATTAACGTGGGAAAAGAGCGATATGATCTTGTGCTTCACTACTGCGGCGGTTTGTCCCTAAGTGCCGATAATGTCAATCTTAATTTGTTCGACTCGGCGCAGTCACAGTGCCTTTGGCTCGACGATGACCAAGAGCGCAGTATTGTTTATGTACAATTTGATCCTCGCAGAATCGTCTACGATGAGACCCGTCACATCTCTGTAATACCGGGCGAGAGCCTGACCCTGCACTATAATGAACATTACAAAGATCCTACCGCGGTCCAGTACAAAAAGCTGAGACCGGACTACCTTTCCATTTCCAGGGTGGGCGAACATGTACTCCATTACTGGACTGGCGGTATGGAAAAGAACCAGATGAACCGCAATAAAAGGGTGTATCGGGGCACGGATAGCGAATTGCCGTTCTGAATAACGCAAGACGATATGCGCGGAGGGGATTCCCTCCGCGCATTATTTCAAATCAAAAGGAGGATGGACTCAATATGGTTCTAACAAAACCGGGCATGGTACTTATATACAATGGTGTTGAGTACACGGTTGGTGCATCCGTCATCGCCACCGATCAGAGCGTATATCGGGGGTTATACGGAAAGATTACAGAAATTCGCAGCGATGGAGACAAAGAAACCGATAATGTCGGGCCGGACATTTACTGCGCCTTTGAGCAGCCAGTGCTGCATGATGAAATCATTGCACTGGAAAAATCTTTTTCTACCCTCTATGGAGCTCCAAGATCCATGGACGACATCATCTTCGATCCAGTAATCATGGCTCCGGAGATGGTACAGCAGTTGGAAGGGGACACGCAAGATCGCTCCCTAACAGTCTATCGGCTGGTGGAAGCTTTCAGCTTGAATGGGGAACGGAATTACTCCGAGGAACTATTCACAGATCCAGCAATCGCTCAGTTTGTGTTCCAAAACCGGCTTTCAAAGGCGGCCAACAGTGATTGGATGGTTCAATGGAGGGCTAACACAGCCTTTGAATCGGTGGAAGAGGATGAGTTATATGACTGTTTCTTGGAGGGAGAGTATTGCCTGAACCATTACTGCATCAGCTTGAGCCAGTTGCCGCTGACGCTGAATCTGGAACAGTTCAAACAGCTGGGCGAGGAGTACATTGCCCATAAGAGCTGCATGGATTTTGAGATGCAAGCCGAGCAGCTCCCCGATGCCGATGAACTGACTGATGAGCAGTTTGGGAAAATGCTCGCAGATCCGGAGATTCCCGCGTTGATCAACAAGGAACTGCAAAAGAATGATGCGTATTGGCGGATATATTGGGACTGTGTCAATTCAGTGGCACGCATCCTCATTGATAAGTACCTGGAGGAACCCCAGGCGGCAGGAGGTGCGTGCTGATGGCGAGAAAAATTAGCCGGCCAGTAAGCCGTGAACAATTGCTGCAGGCCGTGGGGAACACATATGATGATGCACGTTTCTTAATGGGTATGGCGACGAGGCTTGAAGAGAATTTTCTGCAAGGACTTTGTCGGCACAGATCCGAGTTTTGGAGCAAAGTGCAGCTGCTTGAGGCAATATTTGAGAGCAAGCAAATGGAATATAGTGGGGTTCCAAACCATGATGAACACCTACTGCTGAGCGACCGGCTCTATGTCTGCCGCAGTTCCATCAACAAAGCACAGATCTTTCCGAAGATGGAGGATGCAGAAGGGTACCATCATACTGCGGAACGCGGAAATCCACACTATGATATTTACTTCAAATTTGACCATGCGGCTAAGACTGTAACATTCGCGCTTGGCGGGGAAAAGAAGGTCGTCCCACTGGAGGAATATACAGGGTGGAGCTGGAAGCTCACCGGAACCAAACTGCTTTGCGGCACATCCTTTGAACTGGAAAAGACCTTCCTGGATGAATTTTGGGATGTCGTGCCTGTAAATCTGGGACGAAAAGTCTTGCGGATCAAAGATGTGATTTAATCAAAAAAGGGATCTTGTGACTTTTCCGACCGCATAGAGGAGAGCAGACGTGAGGCAGTTGCCCATTTGCTCACTGTACGAAAGTTCAAAAATCCAGACTCTGTTGTAAAGGTGGAGGATGACGTCTATGCCCACACTACCGGAGTCCTACCAGGAGCAGGCACAAGTAAATATCAAAAAGTTCTCCGGTTTTATCCGCTGGGTGGATGAGTGCTCTGAAAACACCTAACTGGGATGATAGTGTTTCTGACGCAAGTGTGAGCGAGTTGGAGAAGAAATTCTACCAAGAGGAGCTGCGGGCCAGAGTCTGCAGCTCCCTTTGTGGATCGAGGAGCATTTTATAAAGATTTGAAAGGAGCCGGTCATCCATGATGACGAATCGCAAAAGCACACTGACCACCGTGGTATCCTACCCAGAGCGGGGACAGGGTGGAAACAACCGCTACCGCGGCAACTGCTCCCCCAAACTGATTGAAGATCTGATAACCCACTTCCGGCCGCATGAAGTCTGCGACTATATGTGCGGCAGCAATACTACCGCTGATGCCGCCCACGCTATGGGGATCGTCAGCCATACTTACGACCTGCACAGCGGGTTTGATCTCCTGCATACCGACATCCAAGAGCGGCCTGAGTTCATTTTCTGGCATCCGCCGTACTGGGACATCATCCAGTATTCGGATGTGATGTATCGGGCCAGCGATGTCCAGGAACGATACGGCTACGACCCGCGTCTGTTTGATCTCTCTCGTATCCCTACTTGGGAGGGCTTTGTTCAGGCGATGAATTACTGCATGATGAAACAGTTTTGCGCATTGGAGCAGGGCGGCCGGATGGCCGTGCTTGTGGGAGATATTAAAAAGAAGGGGAGGCTTTTCAGCATGCTCTTTGAACTGACGAAGCCTGGCGTGCTGGAGAATGTCATTATCAAAACCCAACATAATTGTATGTCCGACCAACGAGTTTACAGCGGAAGGTTCATTCCCATTGTCCATGAGTATGTTCTGCTTGTTAGGAAAGACGCGCCGCTGGCGGTTTCGCTGATGATGACTTACCGAGTTCAAAGCGACATCCGGGATATGCCGGGGCCAACATGGAGGGACATCGTTGCCGGCGTATTGGAGGATTGTAGGGGATCTGCGTCCCTGGAGGATATTTACCGGCATGTGGAAACCCACAAACGGGCTCAGAGCCAACAGTGGTGGAAAGAGAAGGTGAGGCAGACCCTGCAAATCAATCCCCAGACCTTTGAGCATACAGGACGGGGAATGTGGCGGCTGATATAGTGACCAATATTGTTGAGGAGATAAGATTTCATGGACTTTTATGAGTTAAGGAATAAGTACTTTTCCCAAGTACAGCGGAAAATGATCAATGACTATAAAATGGGGAATATAGATTTTATGGAATCAGAGGAACTGATTGATACGATCATCGAAAGGATTGGTGTGTACCAGGATACTGATAAATCTGAAAATGATAGCATAGTTTCTGCATTCAAGGATTATCACAAAAGACTTCTTGCATTGCGTCCACTTACTATGGGTTATATGATTGTTGCATCTGACGATGGACGGACAACGATCCCAGGAGCAGAATATGTGTCGGTATTCAGAGGATTAGTAGGTACAGAATTTGCTGATGAGAGTATGGCAACGGTGTTTGCGGAACAGGACGGCGTAAAACTTATTTTCGGCCTTCCTCTGGTTCCGGATGGATTGTACTTGGATACGGAGAAGAACCGAAAAATCATTGAAAAATACCTCAATACTGGCGGCCTTGAACACGACAAGAGAGAAGATCCAGTTGGTGCTATAAAGGTTGACGAATGTATGGAAGAATGATATAATCTACCCATACAGTATCCGTGCCGCGCCTAAGGCGTGCATAGTTGACCGTGTTTCCAAGTGCCATTTGCAGCAATGCAGATGGCACTTTTTTTATTTTCCGGCCCAATATCACGGCATAGACAGCGTTCCTTTGCGGGAACGCTGTTTTTGCATATATAGCGGTTAAAAACGTAAAAACGAAAGGAGATCAGAAAAACTATGGTGAAATCTTGTTGTGACAGTTACCACACCCAGTTCAGCGACTTCTCAACCATGCTCAGTTATCATGAGCAGGTCAGAAAGAGCAGCCTGTGGGAGCGTACAGAAGTCAAGAAACTACAGGTGGCGGCGCTGGACAAGGCCTCTCCGCTGTATCAGGATACGGACAGCTTTGATCCCTCCGTCTCCCGAGATGCGGTCGAGGACACCGCGGAGAACCTGAAACTGGCCATTAAGCTACGGGACAAGTTCTTCCCCTTGCGTGATACAGCCTACAAGAGCCTTCTGGATCGGGCGAAGATCGGTGGTTCCGCGTTGCCCAAACTCTCCCGGGAGAAGTTGGCCGACGTGATCAATTCCTGCCTGGCGCTCCACAAGGATAGCGCACTTTTGCTGATCCGCGACGAGAAGGTTTCTGCAGCCCATTCCGGTGACAGCCGAGACTACTCCGTACTGGAAATCGACCAACTGCTGGATGGCCTTCAGAGCAAGATGGATGAGCGTTTCCCGGGAAATCAATTTTCTGCCGGCTATGTGGATCACGCCATTACAAGTGCTTCGTGGACGCTTCCCAGCCAGCGGGAGGAACTCCTGGACACCTATATCAAACTACTGGCCGCGGAGGGCAAGTCGTCCATGGCCGCCAAACTGATGCCGGGTATCCGATTCTCCACGTCAGATACCGGAATGGCCTCGGCAAAGGTGTCGGCCCTGCTGGTCGGACTGCAGTACCCCATCCACATCGGGGGGATAATCGCCGTGGAGCACCGCCGGCAGTCCAAGGTGCCCGATTTTATCGGAAGCCTTGATATGCTCTTTGCTCAGTTTGGGGATTCCGTTGCCAAACTGACCAGTTTGCTCTCTGTTCACTTGGACCACCCGGTCAATGCGATGACTGCGGTGTGTAAGCGACTGGTGCTGCCGAAGAAGGCGGCTCTGGAGGCCATCAGCATGTTCGAGATGGCGTTTGGCAATGACGAGGCTACTGCCCATGATGTGTTTATGGCTATGCAGGAGATCCCCTTCATTCTGAAAACGAAGGGGATGCCGGAGAGCAAACTGTTGGCGCTCCAGGAGAACATGGCTCGGGCACTCACCA
>ENA-ORRL01000964-ORRL01000964.1-human-gut-metagenome-genome-assembly--contig:-NODE-964-length-25690-cov-5.182329_pt1 | contig 25690 bp, 22 predicted proteins | sample MGYA00242175_ERZ509134 | MGnify/ENA primary metagenome ERZ509134 (study PRJEB26280, sample SAMEA2338660) | human gut metagenome | biome: human gut; feature: human-associated habitat; material: faeces... | reverse complement strand
ATTTACTTCCCACTATCCATGAAGGCGCAACCGTCCGGGCAATGGAGAAGAAAGGCATACGCACCGAAAAGGGCGAGTTCAACCGCTGGATTAAAGCCACCAATGCCGTTATCCGGGACATCAGAAAGAAAATCGCTCTCCTGTCTGACTGGATCAAGGAGATAAAAGCCGAACTTGCCAAGCCGCAGACCCCAGACCTTGTTTTCCTTCTGAGAGCCTATTACTCCAAGCGAAGTGCCGGAGCTTACTCCCAGAAAGGCAAAATCAGCAACCTAAAGGAAATGAATGAGACTTTCAATTATCTACGGGAGAATGGCATTTACACCCTTGAAGATTTGGAAAGCCGGGTGGAGAGCCACCGCACTAAAACTGACAGCTTGAAAACAACAATGGACGCCGAGAATGCCCGTATGAAAGCCATACGCAGCCTGTCCGATGACAGCAATACTTTCCAGCGGTTAAAACCGGTTTATGAGGGCTTGAGGAAAATCAAATTTGACAAGCCAAGAGCTGCATACAAGGCAGAGCATGAAGCAGAGCTGAAACAGTTTTATGCTGTCAGACGCAGGCTGACTGCCGAGTTTCCAGATGGAAAAGTGAATATGAAAAAATTGTCTGAAGAATATGACGCACTGGTTCAGACGCACACAACTACCTATGAGCAGTTTAAGAGTGTCCGGGAGGACTTACAGCGTCTCTGGAAGGTAAAGTCATGTGTAGATACTGCCGCCCGTTCTATGGAGCGTACAGAGGAACAAATGCTCCAAAATCAACCCCAGACACGACACAAAAAGGAGGATATATCTTTATGAAAAAATATGACTGGAAAAATGAATATAATCCCATTCGCAGAACTGCAAAACGGATTTTAAGTGGAGACCCCTTGAAAGACGGGAGACCACTTTCCGACCTCATCGAGCTGGACAAACACAGCCGGAAATGCCTTGAATTTGAAGCTACCCTTACCGACCAGCAGATTGAAATGTTGCAGGATTTAGGGTATCTGCCCGTTACCACAAGGCAGTATGCCGAAGAATGCGAGGAATGCCCCTACACGCTGGACGAGCGTGAGCATGGCATTTGCAGACGATGTTCAGTTTTCAAGAAGTAAAGGAGGACACCCATGCAGTATACACAGGCACAGATTGACCGGGCGAACGCTGTCAGTCTGGAAGATTTTCTCCGTTCACAGGGAGAGACACTGATAAAAAGCGGCAGAGAATACCGCTGGAAAGAACATGACAGTCTGACCATCCGAGGAAACAAATGGTTTCGCCACAGCCAAAGCAAGGGCGGCTATCCGGTCAATTTTGTCATGGAGTTTTACGGCAAGTCCTTCCCCGAAGCTGTCCAGATGTTGACAGGAGAAAACGGCGAGGGACAGACCGAAGCCGCTGTCACTGCACCGCCCACAGAGTTTCACTTGCCCATGCACAGTAAAACATCCGACAGAGCAATACAATATCTCACAGAAAGCCGAGGTCTCAACAAAACGCTTGTTGAGGCTTTTCTCTTTTCCGGGGATATTTACGAGGACGCAAAGCGGCATAATGTTGTCTTTGTAGGCAGAGACCAAAACGGAATACCCCGATATGCTCATGTAAGAGGGACAGACGAGCCGTTCAGACAGGATATTACCGGATCTGATAAGTCCTATCCGTTCCGCTATGAGGGCAATGGCAGCCAGCTCTTTGTTTTTGAAGCACCAATAGATCTATTGTCCTTTATCTGCCTTTATCCGAGAGACTGGCAGACAAGGAGCTACCTTGCTTTGGGAGGTGTTTCGGGCAAAGCCCTTGACCATTTTCTTTCTGAACGCAAGGACATCTGCCAAGTATTCCTCTGTCTGGACAACGACACCGCTGGGAGCGAAGCCAGCCTTCGACTGGCACAGAACATTCCCAATGGAATTTCTGTTGTCCGTCTTGTTCCTGCAAGGAAAGACTGGAACGATGTGTTAAGACAGAAAACGGACATTCCCAGCAAAAAATTCATTGCTGAGACAATCACGCTGAAAGAATTGCCGGTTGTCCAACCTGTTCCCATGCTTCGCATGGCAGATGTGGAGCTGACAAGCGTGGAATGGCTATGGTTTCCCTATATCCCGTTTGGTAAGCTGACAATTATCCAGGGCAACCCCGGTGAGGGCAAGACCTACTTCGCCATGCGTCTGGCGGCGGCTTGCACTAACCGAAAGCCATTGCCCGGTATGGAAGTCCTTGAACCGTTCAATATCATTTACCAGACCGCCGAGGACGGTCTGGGCGATACAGTCAAGCCCAGACTGATGGAAGCGGAAGCTGACCTTGAAAAAGTGCTTGTCATTGATGACAGGGACACGCCGCTGACCCTTGCCGATGAAAGGATTGAAAAGGCAATCCGGGAAAATCATGCAAGGCTGGTTATTATTGACCCCGTACAGGCATTTCTGGGGGCTGATGTGGATATGAATCGAGCCAATGAAGTCCGCCCCATCTTCCGCAGTCTGGGAGATATTGCACAGGACACAGGCTGTGCAATCGTGTTGATTGGACACTTGAACAAAGCAGCCGGAACACAAAGCACTTACAGGGGCTTAGGCTCCATTGACATCACAGCAGCAGTCCGTAGCCTGCTCTTTATCGGCAAGCTGAAAGACAGTCCCACAACAAGGGTGCTAATTCATGAGAAAAGCTCCCTTGCCCCACCGGGACAGTCCCTTGCCTTTTCTCTGGGAGACGAGAAAGGCTTTTCATGGATAGGGGCTTATGACATTACCGCCGATGAACTCCTTGCCGGAACGGACACCGCAAAGACCGAGAGCAAGACCGCACAGGCAGAAGCACTGATACTGGAACTGCTGGCAGACGGAAGAAAAATGCCAAGTGCAGAGCTGGAAAAAGCGGTTAATGACAGGGGCATATCCTCACGCACGATGAGGACAGCTAAAAGCCGTATTGGAGACAGGCTTGTGACCGAGAAAAACGGTGCTTCATGGATTTGCCATCTCCGAGAGTAACACAGGAAGAAGGCAAGCGTGGCAAAGACGGCAAGGTTTCTATAGATACCTTAAAGTTGCCGCCTTGCCTTCTTCCCTTATATTGATACCGCCCGATGATGAACAGTCACTGGGCATTTTTCATTTACAGGAGGATTTTGAATGAACAATACCGCAACCAACACCGCCACTTGCCCGACTGTCAGAAAGCAGATCGGCAAGACAACCTATATCGTCCGTGTCCATTTCAGCCAGACCGCCAAAGAGACGATGGAGGACAAAATCAAGCGTATGCTTCGTGAGGAAGTCCGCAAAATGTAACTTCTTTGTGGAAGTGATTAAAAAGTCCTTGACAATTTGTCTCTGGCAAGACCGCGAAATCCATTTTGGTAAGCGCCGCCGTGCGGCTGGCCACCTTCAATATCCCGCAGTATGCCAGAATGACAATGGTGGATGAGATGGACTTTGGCAGTTTGGGCGAGAAGAAAAAAGCCATCTTCTGCGTGATCCCTGTTGATGACAGCAGCATGAACTACCTTGTGGGAATGCTCTACACCCAATGCTTTCAGGCGCTTTACCGCAGGGCGGACGAGAAGCACAACGGGCGTCTGCCTGTGCCGGTGCGTGTCATTCAGGACGAATGGGCGAATGTGGCCCAGCCGGAGAGCTATCCGAAGATTCTGGCTACCTGCCGCAGCTACAATATTGGGCTGAACATCATCGTGCAGAACATTCAGCAGATCAAGGCGCTGTACGAAAAGGAATGGGAAAGCATCATCGGCAACTGCGACACACTGCTGTTCCTCGGCGGCGGCAACGAGCCGACTTCGTTGGAGTTTATCGTAAAGCTGCTGGGCAAGGAGACCATCGCCACCCGCACACGAGGGCAAACGAAGGGGCGCAGCGGTTCCAGCTCTACCAACTTCCAACAGACGGGCCGCGACCTGATGACCATTGACGAGGTACGAAAATTGGACACCCATAAAGCGATCTTGTTTATCCGCGGGGAAGACCCCGTGCTGGACAAAAAGTACAACATTAAGCGACACCCCAACATTAAGCTGACAACAGACGGTAAGGCAAAGCCTTATATCCACAAGCCGCTGGGCGCGCCGGATTATGCGCTGCCTGACCTGCCCTATGCGTTCAAATCACTGGACGATTATGATTTTATTGACGTGGAGGAACCTGAACATGAATTATCTGAAAAAGAAGAACCTTTGGAAACCGACGGAGCCAAATAAGGTGAAGCGGCTCTATTGGACGGCGGCTGGGGCTGCTGTTCTCTGCCTTTGCTGCGCTACGCCCGCGATGGCGGCGGGCAGCGATCCGCTGGATATTGTGAATAACCTTTCCGATTTTATCTTCAGCATCATCAAGGCGCTGGGCGTGATCATTCTTGGCTGGGGCATCGTGCAGGTGGGTATGTCGATCCAGTCCCACGACGCCAGCCAGAGAACGCAGGGCTTTCTCTGCCTCTTTGGTGGCTTAATGATCGCCTTTGCAAAGGAAATTCTGACCGCCATCGGCGCGATCTGATAAAAAGAGCCGGGAGATACTGCCTTGCGGCGGATCTCCCGGCTCCCTTGCGGGAGGTGATTTTCATTTGGATAACAACTGGATCGTAGAAAACCTGACCAACGCCTTTGGCGTTTGGAATAGTAAAATGACGGAAATGTGGTCACTGCTGACGGAATCGCCCCAGACCTTCAAGGGTGGCACCATTTGGCAGACCATTGTGACCATCAACGGCGGGATGCAGGCCATCGGCTACGGGCTGCTGGTGCTGTTCTTTGCCATCGGTATCTTTCGCAGTGCATCCAGCTTTCGGGACTTTCAAAGGCCGGAGCACTTGCTGCGGCACTTCATCTACTTTGTGCTGGCAAAGCTGGGTATCACCTACGGTATGGACTTGCTGGTAGATGTATTTGATGTGTGCAGCGGCATTGTGGCAACGGCGGCGGGCAGCATCGGCGGCTTGACCGGCGCATCCGTGGCGCTGCCGCAGGAGATCGCGGATGCCATCGGAGATGTGGGCTTTTTTGCAAGCATCCCCCTTTGGCTGGTAACTCTGTTGGGAAGTCTATTTATTACGGTGCTGGCCTTCATTATGATCCTCACCGTCTATGGGCGCTTTTTTAAGATCTATATGTATGCCGCGCTGTCCCCGGTGGCACTGGCATCCTTTGCCGGAGAAGGGATTTCCCACTTTGGCAAGGCGTTCCTGCGGAGTTATGTGGGCGTGTGCATGGAGGGTGCGGTGATCGTTCTGGCCTGCATCATCTTTTCAGCCTTTTCCTCCAGCGGTACGCCGGTGGTGGATAGCAGCGCGTCCGTGGTGACGCAGGTGTGGAGCTATTTGGGCGAAGTCATATTCAACCTGCTGGTACTGGTGGGCTTGGTGAAGTCCGCCGACCATATCGCAAAGGAAATGCTGGGACTTTAACCAAAATCATGGCGAATACCGCCACCGCTTCCGATTTCTTCAAATGCGCGAATAATCTCCTCAATTTTTTGAAAGCACTCACTGTCATTAAGACGATCATCTTCAATAATTGCTTTGATTTTACAGAGCGCTTGATAGCATTGTCCTTCCACTATCTGTGTAAATGGCTCATTCTGCTGTGGGAAAGTGATCTGCACCTCACCTTGGGCAAGGATGTGACTTAATAATTCCATAGCCAACTCCACTTTTGAACACCTCAACTTTCTGTATGGGGATTATATCCCCTTAATACATGGGATTATAACCCCCATAATATGAGTAGTCAAGCTGAGGAGGTTCCCATGATTAAATTCGACAAGCTATGGGCGGTTATGGAGCAGAAGGGTGTCACTACCTACGCCCTTCGAGAAAAGGGCGGCATTGACAGTAAGACCATTCGGCGGCTCAGAAATAACGAGAACATGGAGACAAAAACCTTAGACAAGCTGTGTAAGGCGTTAGATTGCAAGTTGGAAGATATTGCGGAGTATATCGCGGATTGAGTAAAGATGATTTGGAGGCTATTCCAAATCATCTTTTTATTATATTTGCAGAAAGAAGGGGTTTAATTGGAAATCAAAATCAACAAGGAAATTCGCGCTTACCGCGAAACACTCTTTTTCGGCCTGTCCGTGCGGCAATTCATTTGCTCCGTTTTGGCGGTGGGCGCTGCGGTGGGACTGTATTTCAGCCTGAGCCGAGTGTTGGACCGGGAAACGGTGAGCTGGGTGTGCATTGTCGGCGCGGCTCCCGTGGCCGCTGCGGGCTTTTTTCAGTACAACGGCCTCACGCTGGAGCGGTTTTTATGGGCGTGGCTGAAATCAGAGGTCATCATGGCAGGCAAGCGTGTCTGGAAAGCGGAAAACTACTATGAAGAAGCGATGAAACGTGAGGTGAAGAAACATTGATCCTTTTCAAGCATCGGCGCAGCGCGGAACGGGATGCCTTTTCCGTTCCCCGCAGCGTCCAGAAATCCATTCCCATCAAACGCATTTATCAAGACGGCGTGTTTCAGGTAAGCGGCAAGTTTTCAAAAACTTGGCGCTTTTTTGATGTCAATTATGCCGTGGCCTCCCCGGAAAAGCAGCGGGAACTCTTTATGACCTACTGCTCCTTCCTGAACTCGCTGCCCATCGGAGCTACGGCAAAGATCACGCTCTTTAACCGTCAGCTCAATCAAAAGGACTTCGGGCGGACGCTGCTCATGCCCATGCAGGGCGACCACTGTGACCGCTACCGCAACGAGTATAACGCGCTTGTTTTGGGCAAGGCGGCGGAGAGCAACAATCTCATTCAGGAGAAGTACATCACCGTTTCGGCGGAAAAGAAAAGCGTGGAGGAGGCCCGCGCGTTCTTCTCCCGTGTTGGGACTGACCTCACCACGGGACTTTCCCGTATGTCCTCCAGTGTCCGTGAGATCACGGTCAATGACCGCCTGCGGCTTCTGCACGACTTCTATCGCCCCGGCGAGGAACAGCTATTCCGGTTCAGTTTTGAGGACACCATACGAAGGGGACATGACTTCCGGGACTGCATCGCCCCGGACTGTATCTCCTTTCAGAAAAATCACTACGAGTTGGGCGATCATGTGGGCCGTACCCTGTTCCTTCGGGAATATGCCAGCTTTATTTCCGACGAGATGATCACGGAGCTGATGGACTATCCCCGAAACATGATGCTCTCCATCGACATTATCCCCGTGGCGATGGACGAAGCAGTGAGCGATATTCGCAAGCGCATTATGTCCGTGGAATCGGATATTACCCGCTGGCAGCAGCGGCAGAATCAGAGCAACAATTTTACCGCCAATATTCCCTATGACTTGGAGCAGATGCGGAGCGAAACGAAGGAATTCATGGATGATCTCATGAGCCGCGACCAGCGCATGATGCTGGCTTTGGTGACGCTGACGCATTTGGCAGATAACCTTGAACAGCTCGATCAGGACACCGAGGCCCTGCAAGCCATCGGGCGAGCGCGGGGCTGTCAGTTTAACATTCTGCGCTATCAGCAGGAGGACGCACTGAACACGGTACTGCCCCTCGGCCTCAAGCGCATTGACGCTACCCGCACACTGACCACGGAGTGTACCGCTGTCCTCATGCCGTTCAAATCGCAGGAGATCCAGGACGCGGGCGGTATCTACTACGGCGTCAACGCCGTATCGCATAACCTCATCGTCTGCAACCGCGGAAATCTGCTCAACGGCAACGGTTTTATTACCGGCGTGTCCGGCTCTGGTAAGTCAATGGCGGCAAAGCAGGAGGTCTCCGCGCTGGCGCTCTCCACCGACCATGATATTATCATCGTGGACCCGGAACGTGAATATGGGGAGCTGGTACGGGCATTGGGCGGCGAGGTCATCACCATCTCCGCCGCTGACCCAAATGGCTGTCACATCAATGCGTTGGACTTGTCCGAGGGGTATGGCGACGGCAGGGAGCCGTTGGTGATGAAGTCCGAGTTTATCATGTCGCTGTATGAGCAGCTCATGGGCTCGGATAAGATCGAGCCGCAGGAGAAGTCCATCATTGACCGCAGCGTGGGCAATATCTATCGGGAGTATCTGAAAAACTATCAGGGACAGCCGCCCACGTTGAAGGATCTCTATGACGACCTGATGAAGCAGGTCAACCCGGAGGCACACCGGATCGCACTGGCGCTTGAGCTGTTCACAGTGGGTAGTTTGAATGTATTTTCCCACCAGACCAATATCAACACAAAAAGCCGCATTCTCTGCTTTGACATTCAGGACCTGGGTGAAAATCTGAAATCGGTGGGCCTGCTGGTGATGCTGGACGCCATTTACAACCGCGTTATCCAGAACCGCAGAGAGGGAAAATACACCCATGTCTACATCGACGAGATCTACCTGTTTTTCGCCAACGGGAGCGGCAGCGGACACAGCATTACCAATTACAGCAGCGAATTTCTCTACAAGTGCTGGAAGCGCTTCCGTAAATACGGCGCGACGCTCACCGGCATTACACAGAATGTGGAGGAATGTCTGCTATCCAACACGGCGCGGATGATGTTCGCAAACTCTGAGTTTCTGCTGATGCTCAATCAGGCTACCACCGACCGGGAGCAGCTTGCCCGACTGCTGGGTGCATCGGATACGCAGATGAGCTATGTAGACAATGCCCCTGCCGGTCATGGGCTTATCAAGGTGGGCGGAGCCATCGTGCCTTTCGCCAATGAACTGCCCAAAAATACAGAACTGTACCGCCTAATGTCAACACGCCCCGGTGAGGAGTGACGCCATGCGGGACTTGAAGATCAAACCCGGCATGGACACGCCAAAGGCAAAGCTGAAGAACCCCGCGCCTAAAGACGCCGATTCCCTTCTGAAACAGCACATGGACAAACGGCAGCGGGAAAAGGAGCCGGAGAGCCGCGATCCCGTGCGTTACGCCACCGACCGCGTGGAGAAAAATATGCGCCGTGGTGCGGCAGGAGCGGCGGATACCTCGCGGCGCATGATAAAGCGCCACAGGGAAAAGCAAAAATTGAGTGGAGAACAAAATGATTTGCAGAACGGGAACATCGTCCAAACAGCGCCATTTTCGGAAGATGCGCCCATAAGCGGTTTTACCGACACGCCGTTGAGATATGAAGATTTTGCCGCGCCAACTTCTGCACGAAATGACGTCGGAATAACGAAAGATTTTCCGCAGTATTCCAACCGTGCAGAGAAGCCGCTTGCCGCCCCGCAGGAGCGTGGGCGGCAGAAAGCCGTGGAAAATGCGAAAGCCGCCTATCGGCGGAACCTTGCCAAAAAAAGAACAATGGAACACCGCACCCCGGCTGTCCAGAAGGGCAGCGGGCGCGCAGCGGCAGATTCTTTCCAGACCTCCGGCGCTGCAAAACAGCAAGGATCTCCTCCGAAAAACGGAGGGATACCCCGCAAGGGCGGCGTTCACGCACCAAAGAGCCGAGCCTTTCGGAAGGTACAGCCTGCACAAAGCGTCATGCAGAAAGCAAAGTCGGCGGCACAGCGAAAGGCGCAGCGGAAGATGCTTCAGGAATCCGCGCAGAACGGCGGAAGGGCCTCCAAAAAGCTTGGCAGCGCGGCAGTCCAGGCAGTGAAGGAAATCGGAAAAGGAGTGGCGTCTGCGGTCAGTTCGATCCTGTCGGCGGGCGGCGGTGCAGTAGTGCTGGTGCTGCTTCTGACGGTGATCCTTGTGGCGGCTATCGTGGCATCCCCCTTCGGTATCCTCTTTTCCAACGAGAGCCGGGAGGCTGGCGTTGTGCCGATCTCCGCTGCGGTGGCGCAGATCAACTATGACTTCAATGCTGAACTGGAAGCGTTGCAGACAGCGGAGGACTACGATTCTATCTCCGTGACCGGTCAGACTGCCGATTGGGTGGAGGTGCTGGCGGTGTTCGCGGTGAAGGTGGCTGGGGCCGATGTAGACGCTGCGGATGTGTCCACCATGGATGCCGACCGCATCGCTCGACTGAAAGCGGTCTTTTGGGATATGACCTCTATCACCCATCGCATTGAGGTCATTCATCACCCCGGCAGCGGTGAGGATAGCGGCTGGACGGAGCGAAACCTCTATATCACCATTACCGCAAAAACGGCAGAGGAAATGAAAACCGCGTATCATTTCAACCGCAATCAGATCGCGGCGCTGGACGAGCTGCTGGAGCAGCGAGACCTCCTGCGGGAACTGATCGAGGATGTGTACTCCGTCAGCGGGGATACGGCGGCGCTGATCCGTAATCTGCCGGAAGATCTGTCGCCGGAGCGCGAGGCGGTGGTACGCACCGCCTGTTCTCTTGTCGGCAAGGTGAATTATTTTTGGGGAGGAAAGAGCCTTGTGATCGGCTGGGGCGCCCGGGGGGGTAATTTTCTCATTTTCTTAGCTTTCTCCTGATGCGTACTGGAGACACCTACCGACCTTACGGGATGGATTGCAGCGGCTTTGTGGATTGGGTTTTCTACAATCAGTCTGGCGGCAGCTATGTCATCGGCCACGGCGGAGGAGCCACCGCACAGCACAGCTATTGTAACGATATTTCGTGGGCGGACGCACAGCCCGGTGACTTGGTATTCTACCCGGATAATTCCCATGTGGGTATTGTTGGCGGCAGGGACGCAAACGGAGAGCTGCTGATCATCCACTGCGCCAGCGGCTATAACAATGTGGTCGTTACTGGTCTGGAGGGCTTTACATCTATCAGTAGACCGAGGTACTACGCAGAGTAAAAAAGTTTTACCTTTTGTTCCCCCCTGACAGGGGTAACAAGTGATTCCTGGGATACCCCGGCAGGTCATCGTATCTACGATGCCTGCCGGGGTTCTTCCGTTTCCTTGGTTTGTAGGGGGTCCGGTGCTTCCATCGTTTCTTCCACATCCTGCTGACCACTGCCGACATAGCCAATGCCGTTGTAGTAGATCTCCACGGTCTGCGGTGCGTGCTTAGACCACTTTACCTCTTTCTCGTGAACCACGATCTTCTCAATAAACAGCCGCAGCAGTTCCGGCGTCAGCTCCGTGATATCCGTATACCGCTTCGCTTTGTCGAGGAAGCTGTCCGTTCCAATCGCCGTTTCCCGCAGGCGCTGGATCTCGTCCTCTTTCTGTGAGATGCCGACAGTGATGAGGTTCTGTTCTTCCGTGTAACTGTCGGACAGCATCTGGAACTGCTCTGTTGTAATGCGGCCCAGCACACTGTCCTCATACAGCTTTTTGAAAATCGCGTCCAGTTCAGCTTTCCGCTTCCGTATGGCTGCCAGTTTCTTCTCCTGCCTGCGGATCTCCCGCTGAAGCTCGGCGGATTGCTTGCTGCCAATGTAGGCGGCGAACTTTTCCGGATGTTCCCGCGCCGCACTCGTCACCCGGTGCAGGTCCTCCAGTACGATCTCATTCAGAACGTACTCCCGGATGTAGTGGCCTGTGCAGGCTTCTCCATCTTTCTTGTAGGTGCGGTAGGTAAAGTGATTGTACGCTTGCCTGCCCTCCTCTGTGTGATCGTGCGTTCGTGATGCGTGGCTCAAGCCGCAGTGTTTTCCTCGTCGGACTCATCCTCGAAAGCAGCAGCGGGCATGGCATCGAGCGACCGCGCCGCGGAATTGCTGGCGGTGGAATCGTTTATTGTGAGTTCTTTACCGATGTTTTCAAATCCTTCGGGGAATGTGTTGGTAGCATCGATGTTGGTTGTCACAGAGTATTCTGTTCCGGTCTTCGAAACAACGCGCTTTCCGATGCCGCCGAGGAAACCGCCGACCGACGCACCGGCCGCATAATTCTTGTTGACCGTCATATCCTCCACCTTGCAGCCGGTGATGGTCACGCTGCCGTTGCCGCGATAGTCATTATTGTCGGCCCAATTTCCTTCTGCGTCATACGGCGTGTAGAGCGCATCCGCATAGCCGATGAGTCCGCCAATCAGGAACTGCGTTCCGCCGTTGTCATTCTTATCGGTGACATTGACGGTCATATTCTCCACCTTGCAGCCAGTCAAAGTCACGGTGCCCTTGGCATAGCCGACAAGTCCGCCGATGCACTCCGCAGGCAGCAGGTGGGCGGAGTTATAAGCATTTCCTTGCTCGCCCAGCAGGTTCAGATTCATGGTCACATGCCTGACCGTCACATTTTCCGCCGTGAACCTGTCGCCCACAAAGCCCGCCAGAGCACCGAAAGCATGATACTCGTTGCTGTCGACACTGGGTTGGGCAGTGTAGTCGATCGTCATGCCGTCAATGGTCAGGTTCTTCACCGTCACGTTATCTCCGTAGCCGTAGATGGTGCCCACGGATTGGCTGGGAGCCGCCTCGCCGCGTTTTGCATGGTAGATCGTGTGATTGTTTCCATCGAATGTGATGCCGCCGACAATGTCACCGGTGCGCGTCGTATCGGCATAGCAGAGATCCAAATCAACGCCCAGTGCGTAGCTTGCTGCCTCAGAGGAGTAATCCTGCACGACCTTAGTCAGAAAATCGTTGGCATTATAGAGCAGCTCTGTGCCATTGCTATCAGTTTCGGATTTCCATTGGACACCGACCTTGACGATGGCTCCCTGTTCAGCGGCCATTTGGGTTAGTTTGGTATCTTCCACTTTTACAAAAGTCTCGGTAGGATTCCCCCATTGGTTCAGCTCTTCCTTATAATAGCCGAAATATTCGGTGCCGGGGATACCAGTGGGCAGGGTAAAGACCTGATCGTACTTTACGCTCACCTCAATATAGGGAATGCCATGGTCGTTGGCGTTGCTATACACACCATTTTCCTCATCGTACGCAGCCGTGAGCAGCTTGCCGCCATTTTCAAGCAGCCAGTCTCTCAACGGCACATTGCCGTCCCAGTCGAAGCGGAGGAAATAGGTCATGGTATCCCACTTGGCGTAGAGCGTGAGGTCACAGGCGGGCATGGTCGTGCCGCTCCATTCAGTCTGACATGCTTCATCTTCGTACCAGCCGACGAAGGTATAGCCGGTGCGTTTGGCATTCGTCATGTCCGTAGAAATCTCTGCGCCGTAATAGATGCTTCCGTCGTTGGGGGCGCAGCCCTCGTCCAGCGTCACGCCGTCGCCCAACTTAAACGTCAGCATGTACTGGCTACGGGTGTAGTAGATATCCGCGACATTCTGTGCGCTGTCGGCTTTGAGGGTGATTGAGGTGGACGAATCAGCTTTCGGTACAAATCCCTTGAAAGACTTTTGCACATTCACCGTCTGACCGGTCACGCCGGAACCGCTCACAGTTTCAGAGGGCGTATCCGGATAGGTCGTGCCGTCCACGTTTTGCAGATAGTAGTTTACAGTGTAGTTGACCTCCCCAGCGTTCCACTTGGCATACAGGGGGGTGTTCTCCGCAGGCATGGTAGTCGCGGTAAACTCATTTCCGCTTGTGCACGCTTCGTCTGTGTACCAGCCGCCAAAGGCGTAACCCGCTCGGCTCAGGTCGTTGGCACTCGGGGCGGTGACAGCCGCGCCATAACGATCAGTGTGGAATTTGTTTTCTGCGCTGTCCGTCCAGCTTGCACCACTGCCGTTGAGGTTATAGGTCAGCGTGTATTCGTTGCGGGTGTAATACACCTGGACCACCGTGCTGCCGTCGCCCTTGACGATCTGCTGCGTAATACTCTGCGGTGCGGTGAATCCGGGGTAGGACTTACTTCCGGCGGCGGTAAGCTGACCCGTAGCGCCGGTCTTGGATTCCGTTTCCGCAAGGGTATATTCATCGTCCGTCACATTCTGCTGATAATGCTCCACAGTATAGGAGATCCCGCCCTGCGCTGTCCACTTGGCATAGAGGGTGACATCATGGTCGGGCATGGTGGTCGCAGTAAACGCAGTCGTGCAGTTTGCATCCGTGTACCAACCATCAAAGGTGTAACCCGCTCTCGTCACATAGCTCTGCGTCAGGAGCTTGAGCGCAGCGCCCAGACGATAGGATTTAACACCGGGGTCCGAAACCCATGCTGCATCCGCGGTGTTCAAGTTATAGGTCAGTTTGTACCGCTTACGGGCGTAGCTGATGGAAACCGTTCCGCCGTCCTCCGCGTTGACCTTGTAGCTCATCGGTTTAGGAATGGTATAGATGCTGTTCTCCGCCTCTGTAAGGAACTTCGCCGGATCGATGGAAACTGTTTCGTCCGTTTTCCCGGTTTGGATCTTGGTCGCCTGCGTCCACTTGCCGTCTGCCCCCTCTTTGCGGAGCACAAGGAAATAATTGATATCGACCGGCTCCCACTTGGCGTAGAGGGTAAAGTCCTTGGCAGGCATGGTCGTTGCGGTAAACGCATTTTGGTAGGTTTCGTCCGTGTACCAGCCATCAAAGATATAGCCAAGGCGGGTAGGGGCGTCGTTCAGCCGGTCAAGTTGATCGCCATAGCGATAGGGCACAGTGCTTACCTGACCATCGTTTCTTAATGTAAGCGTGTAGGGCGCGCGGCTGTAATAGTAGTTCTGTCCGCCCGTTCCGTCCGGACGGATGTGGATGCCCGCATAGCCGGGGTGGCGGTAGCCGATTTCGTCCGGCACAAGGGCCTTATCCGGCACAAAGTAGTTGTCGGCGGTGCCATAATGAACCACGCTCTTGGTCGGCCTTTCGGGATAGGTTCCGTCCTCGTTTTGCAGATAGAAATTGAGCGTGTACGGAATGTTGGTCTTGGGTTCAAACGTTGCCACCGCTACCAATGCGCTCTCCGGCATGGTGGTGCCGGTATAGGGGTGTTCCTTATCGTAAGAGAAGATGTTGCTCTCGTTTTTCAGCAGATAATACGTCCAGCCCGTAAACTCATAGCCGGTGCGGTCGGGCGTTTTCAGATTGAGCGGCTCGCGGAATTTCCGCTGCTCCCAACCGATGTAACCGCCGGTGCTGCTCAGCTCGTGGATGGGATAGCCGTCCTTCAGGCGGTCCCAATGGACCTTGACCTTGAGCTGCACCGGGGTGGTGGAAAAGCTCAGATCGGAGCCTTTGTAGGTGAGCGTCATCACGCAGTCGATCTCCGGCTCGTTGCAGTTCTGCCAGTCGGAGAGATTCAGTTTCACATACTGCTGACTATAATTGCCGCTGTCGGGGCCGGTGCGATAGGTAGTAAAGCGGGGATCGTCAAAGCTGATGTCAAACTTGTTCCAATCATACGTCTCGGTGCGGTCGTTGCCCGTTGTGAGGTCAAATCCGGTCAGCGCTTGCACCGATTGAGGCAAAACGACATCAAGGCCGCCGTTTTTCAGATAAACCGTCGGTGTGTCTTCCTCGCCGTCCGCATTTTCCATCTTAAATGCCGTGATGGCATGGGTGCTGCCCGCCGACCACAGTGGCGTTTCATCGGTGTATATCTCCGGTGTCCACGAAACCTTGCCCTTAAATGCGGAGAGGTTGGCGCTGATGTCCATAAACATACCGACTTCCACATACAGCGCGCCCGAGGCGTTGGAGGTTTTTGGTTTCCCTGCCTCATAGTGGAGCGCATACAGCACATACCCGTAGCCTTTTAAGTACGCGCCCAATTTGGCCACAATGCCCACTGTGGCCACCTTCCTCGATATGAGACTGACGCTGGGCCATATCTCCACACCGGCTCGCAGACCCACCGCACCCATCGCGTACAGGCGCAGATTGTACTGCTCGTTCACAAGATTGTAGGTGCGGGTGGTGGTCCTGTGCTTAAAGATGTAAACGCCGAACACATATCGCTTGGCATTGGTATAGTTGAAGTTCATACCCATGGCCATTCGGATGTTCAACTCGACCACAAAGTCTACCGTAAGCTCAAACTTGATGATCTTTGCGACGGTCTTTTTCATACTGAAAATCTGTTTGCGGTACAATTCCACCCAGTCGCTGTCCAACTCCAGCATACTGTTGTACAGCTCCTGCAAGCTGAGCTTGGAAGTATCAATTTCTTCTCGCTCGCCGCCGGTGTCCTTGCCCTCCAAAGCATCCAGTTTCTTTCCCAGTTTGTTCACCAAGTCCTTCACCTTCGTCACGGTGTCCTTTTCGCCCTGAGAAACAACGGTGGCGTCGAGGTTGATGGCGGTGTAGGTATAAACATTCAGACCAGCCTCCAGATACACATCGCTGATCCAGTAGAAAATGAACTTGTGTTTCCAAACAAGCTTGCCGTGGGTGCTCAGATCCAGTTTCAGCTCCTGAATAAAGGTAGGTGTGACGGTGATGACAATGTCGCCGCCGTCCTTCTGGATTTCCTTCGTGACCTCCAGTTGCAGTTCCAGACGCACGCCGGACAGCGGGTTTCCGGACGCATCCGTAAAGTTTTGCAGTTTCTTTGTAATCTGAGCGCTTTTGACCTTAACACTGGTCTTGCCCCCGCCGTTGGCATTTGCCCTCGCCGGTGAGACAGCGCCGGAGCCTCTTGCATCATTCAAGGATAGGGTAGAAATACCGAGAGTGCCCTCCGGGTCGATGTCGATGGAACGCAGGTCGATCTCATCACCTGCCGTCAGGCCGCTCAGATCCATCTCGTCTATCGCCCCGGAAATGCGGTCCGCTACAGTCTGGGCAAAGCCGCTTTCTATGGCTTGCCGGGCGATCTGCTTCTCTAATTTCTCGGTGTCAACACCATTCAGCATTGCATCGCCGCTGATGGGGTCGGTGGTGTCCACGTCCATGGAGGAGAGCACATCATCTTTAGTGGCATCGGTATAGGTGAGTTGATAATAGTCAGAACCGAGTTCATCCGTGGTATAGTCCACAGCTGTGATGCGGCCGTAGCCATCGGATGCTGCGGTTTCGATTGTATAGCTTTCGCCCGTATAGAACGCAAGGAAATCTCCCACATCAATGGTGGTGTTTTCGTCCAGATTTCCCACACTCGATGCAGCGGTAAAGGTCAGCTCCTCCACGGGAACGAGGATGGTATAGTCGTTGGACGGGTTCTCTTCCTTAGCCGTTTTACGGCTTGCCTTCACCGGCAGCACATCGGGAACGAACAGAACATCCTCCACCGCGGCGGACTGATAGGAATAGGTATTGGTTGTCTTGTTGACCCCAGTGATTTTTACATAGGAAACATCGCCGGTGTTGGCGTCAGTGGTTCCAACCGCCACACGCTCTTCAGGCGCAGTACCCTCATAAATGGCCACGGTGTCGCCGACTGCCAAGTTGCCGTCGTAAACAAAGCTGCCTGTGCTGTCGGAGACGGCATCCATAGCCGCGCCGCTGCTGTCAAGGGCAGCGACCGGCATACTGAGTGCCTTGACCCGTCTGCCGTTCTGGGTAGCATTGCCGATGGCGGTTGCCGGGATGGATTTGACCTCTTCTCTGAGGTGCCAATTCAGCACCGGATCGCCCACTTTCACGGTGAAGTGGTATTCCCGCACGGAGGACGCTTCGCCGTTAAAGTACAGACTGTTATCCTCCAGTACCACCTTATAAGTGCCGCCCTCTGCCCATCCGCCTGCAGGCGGCGCAACGGTGTAGGTGCCATCGTGATTGTTCCTGACGCTGCCGACAACGAGGATCGTATTGCCGTCCGCGTCCACTTCGCTGGTGGGCTGCTCCGTGCCGATCAGACTGATCTTGCCCGTCAGGTCGCTTTCGGAATCGCTGTTGACGCGGATCGTAAAGTTCAGTCCGACATCCGTCGCTCCGGCGTAAGTCGGTGTTTCCACGCCCTCGATTGCATCGTAGTCCACCATCTTTGCGTAAAGGGACAGATTTTCGCTGAGCGGATCACCGTCGGCAACGGCCTTGTTATAGCTTTCATCATAATACCAGCCGACGAAGGCTTTCCCCGCTACCGAAGGCGTGGGAAGATTGGCAAGGGAAAGTGCAGAAGTTGTCTGTGTAAAGGTAGAAGTCGTTCCATCGGGCAGATACAGCGTGATGGTATGAGCTGTGCTGCCAGAACCGTTTCCACCAGAGCTGCCGCCAGAGGAACTGCTGCCGGAGGAATTGCTGCCGCTATTCGGCTTGCTCTGATCTTCCTTCTGGGGTGTCTCACCCGATTTACGCCCCACGATGCCGGGTGCTGAATACCAAATCTCCACCGCCTCGTCCGCACGCATACACAGCATCGCCATCTGGGCGCGGGTAGCATTGCCTTCGGGGGCAAAGCGTGTGCCGTCACCGTTCAAAAGTCCCTGTTTCCAGAGCTTCAGCACAGCATCCTGTGCGTAGGCGGGGGTACGCTCCAGATCCGCAGGCGTAGTGGTGACATTTGCGCCGGTCGCATAGTCCACTTGGAACGCTTCAAAATACCGCACGAAGAATGCTGCCATCTGTGCCCGGTTGATAAACGCATCGGGAGAGAATTTTCCGTCACCTGTGCCTACTGTGATGCCGTACCTCGCCGCCCACTGCACATAGGGGGCGTAGTACATCGTCTGCGGCACATCAGAAAACGGCGTCTCTCCACTGTAGTCATCTGGATTTACACCAGCCATACGCCCAAGCACCGTGACAAACATCCCCCGGGTCATGGTGCCGCTGGGACTAAATGTGGCAGTTGAGGTGCCGTTGAATATACCGTGGGAATAGACGTATTCCACAGCCTTGGCACACCAGTCCGAGGACTTTACATCCTGAAACGGCATTGTCTGGCTGGGCTGCTCCGCCCTGCCGCCGTTGCCTGCGGCAAGTACCTCCATGGGCAGCATCGTTACCAGCATGATGATACTCAGCAGTCCGGCCACAAACCGGTTCCATTTTCTCCTCATCCAATACCCCTCCTCATTTTTTAATTGGATGTGCGGAAAGTACGGCAGCCCTCTCAGGCGCACGCCTGAGAGGGTTTTGCACGCAAGCCCCTCCACAGCATGATGTTACACTTTTATTTTACCATTCCCATACCGTGCCGTGTTGTGTTGTTTAGGGGGAAATCCGTGTCGTTTAGGAAAAAGGGGCCTTTGCCGCTTGTGCAGAGGAACACACTTTGTTACAATGGCAAACAGGAAAGGAGGCGGTATCATGGAGCCTCAGCACAGAAAGATCTGGCCCGCAGCCACTCTGTTGATCCTTGCTGCCGCTGCAGCGGTCTTCTGCCTGTTCCGCCTGTCTCAGCCGGACAGGATGCAGACATCGCTTCTTTTGAACTGCACACAGACGAACCGGAACGGTTGGACCTTTGAGACAGAAAGCGGTCCGGTAGAACCTGTATTTGGCTTCGGCGGCTATCTGGATGGGATTCCGGTGGACGGAGACAGCCCGGTGGCGGCGGAGCGGGTCATGGAAGATCCCGGTCAGCGGGATCTGCTGCAATTTTTTGGCTTTGGCGCGGGGATACAGGTGTTTCTGGATGGTGAATTGCTCTACACTGACTTTCCGAACGAAGAAAACCGTGCGGATGCCTTTTTGGAAAATGTGGATTTCAGCAGCATTTCCCATGACGGCCTGTGCATCCCGCTTCCTATAGACTGCGCTGGGAAGACACTGCGGATTGTCACCTACGGCGCAGCCCTCAACGGTTTACTTTACCCTGCTTTCCCATCTCTGGCCAGTCGCTTTTCCGATTCTGTGACCGCTGTTTCCAGCATTGTCTGGCCCATGGCAGCCATCACAGCACAGGTCATACTGGCGCTTTTCCTGCTGCTGGTTTTCCTTTTCAGCACCCAGACGGGACCGTATCTGTGGAAACTGCTGCCGCTGAGCGGCTATTTTCTGCTGACGGCGGTGCCTGTGGCGTGCGGCTCATTCTTCGCACTTTCTGCCGGATTGGATACAACGGGCAGCCTGACGGCCTGGCTCTGTCTCATTTATATTGACTTGCTGTTCTGCTTTCTGGCCATTTCCCTGCATGGTTGGAAGCGCCGGATATTGTTGATCGGAGCGGCGGCGCACATTTTGTGCTCGGCCCTGCGGTGCTTTACGTCGGTCACACTGTTTTACGGCAGGCTGATGGACTGGCTTGGCTTTGGCCTGTTCCTGCTGGCGGTTCTTTTGATGCTGCTCTCTCATGAACGGATGCTCCGTCGGACAAGCCTCTGCCTCTGCTGCGTCGCAGGCGCGCTGTTTGCCGCATGGTGCGTCAGCCGGTTCGTGGGCGTGGAATATCTCTATCCACTGAGCAATCCCATCACCTCCCTGCTCTACGGCAATCCGAAAGCGCTGTATACCCTACTGTGCGCTGTGACCGGTCTGCTCTGTGCAGTGCAGGTGGTGGCGGAGTTCATCCGCACCGCCTTCTCCCGCCAGCGGCAGATGATAGCCCTGCAAAGCCGCAGCCAACAGGCACAGGAGCAATACAAGCAAGCCCAAGAATCCCTTCGGAATGTATCGGCCTTCCGCCACGAGTGGAAAAACCACATCTCCGTGCTGTCGCTCTTGCAGCGCAAGGGGGATACCGAAGGTTTGACGGAATATCTTGCGCAGTTGGATGACCAGTTGGAGCAGCTTTCACCCCTCCATTATACGGCGAACTTCATTGTCAACACCGTTTTGCAGCGCTATGTAGCCAAGGCGAAAGAGATTGGCGCTGCCTTCCATGCAACGGCTCCGTTACCTGCCGAGCTGTCTATTGATGAGGATGACTTGTGCAGCTTTCTCTTCAACCTGCTGGACAATGCCGCGGAGGGCGCAGCCGGAACACCATCGGGCAAGCCGCGGGAAATTCGTTGTTCCTTGCAAATTCGCCAAGGCTACCTTGCCATCCGCTGCGAGAACACATTCAGCGGTGTGGTTGCCCTCGACGAGGAGAACAATTTGCTGACCACAAAGACTGCATCTGCCGACCACGGCTACGGACTAATTCAAATGCGCAGGATTGCTGCCAAATACGGCAGCACCCTTTCCGTCAGCTACAATGCGGAGCGTTTCACAGTCATGACCGCCCTCAAGCTGCCTTAAAACAAAAAAACGGACGCATGGGGAGACTTCCCATACGTCCGTTTTTTCATCGCTCATTCAGATATCGCACAAACTGTTCCCTGAATCGTTCGGCATACTTCCGCCCGATGGGCAGTTTCAAATGTTCAAGGGAAACAGTGCGGCTGCTGACTTCCCGCACACACGCCAGATTCACAAGAAAGCTGTTGTGGCAGCGGCAGAACTGCTCTGCCGGTAGATTTCCCTCGATTTCGGTCAGGCTCAGAGGGTAAAACTGCTCCCCGCTTTCCATATGAAACAGGCTCCCGTGGTCGCGGCTCTCCACATAGCGAATGTCTTCCAGCGGCAGCACCGCCATGCGCCCGCCCACCTTAATGGAAAAGGTTTTCGGTCGGTGATGGAGCCGCAGGTCGGTTTCAATGGCTCGTTTCAGTTCCGCTTTCGATACCGGCTTGAACAGATACTGAATCGGTCGGACCTCGTAGCCGTCTTTCAGATACTCCGAACTACCTGTGAGGAACAGAATACTGGTACGGTCATCTGTCATGCGCAGCTTTTTCGCAAGCTCCATGCCGCTCTCGCCGTCCATGAGAATGTCCAGGCAAAGCAGGTCAAACCGGTCGCCGGTCAGCAGCTGCGTTTCCAGTTCCTCTGCCGAGGAAAATGCAGCGATATGATGTTCGATTTCCAGGTCGGTGAGGACTTCGCCGCACAGTGCCGCCGCTTCCTCCCTCGTATCCTTTTGATCTTCGCAGACCGCCACTGTATACATCGCTCATCACCTCCCGGAGATCAGATAGATTTTAGCACAGATTTTATTTTTTTACAACAAAGCCGTTTGTTCGGACATTTCAAGCATCGACGGATCAGCGCGCAAGCGACATGGAGTAACGGCGACTGATTCAGTTAAGGAAATGATTGTCCTGGTCATGTTATGCCGCTAAGAAAACTATCTGGATGTGTAATGACTGAACACCGCTTTGTGTTGCTCAAAGTACCATATTTTCTTTTTCCATCGGCTCATTGTGCCGTTGGAAAATTTTTTTGAAAATTTTTGCCGAAACTTTGCCAAAACCGCACCTTCCATTCGGGATAGAAGCGAAAGGGGAAGAAAGCCGACCTCTCGGTGCATGAGAGGAGGTGAACGACTCTTGGAGCTGACACCATCCCAAAAGAAAACCGTTAGACATCAGTTCGACAGCTTTTGCAGGAAGGTTCTGCGCGAAGAAGCCCGCGATTATGAGCGTCATATTGCGTGGCGTTCCAACCATGAGGTATCCCTTTCGGAGCTGTCAGAGGAGCAGGAGCGCCAAATGTATGTGCTGGACGAGTATCCGTCCGAGCAAACGCATTTTCATGTGCAGGGCTATGATGTGGCAATCGAAAACGAAGATCTCGCCAACGCCCTGACGGTGCTGCCGGATGATAAGCGTGACATTGTTCTGCTTGCGTATTTCCTTGATATGACCGATCAGGAAATTGCGGACAAGCTGGACATGGTACGCCGCACCGTGCAATACAAGCGCGCTCAGTCCCTCAAGGAATTGAAAAAAGAAATGGAGGTTACTGAAGATGGCGCGCAATCTGAGTAATGCCGCTGCATCTCTGCTGCCTTACTCGACCATCGAAGCGGCAGCGTCCGGCAATGTGGACGCGATCAATGCTGTGCTGAAGCACTATGAGCGTTATATTGCGGCTCTGGCAACCAGAACCCTGTATGACGAAAACGGTGTTCCGCACCTTTGCCTCGATGAAGAAAAGGTATGCAGGATGCGAACCAAGCTGATTACCAAGATTCTTGACTTCAAGGTAAACAAAACAGCCTAAAACCCATAGCAGCCCGTGCAGGAGCGTGTCCCCCTTTCCACGCTTCTGCAACGGGCCATTCGTGCATCCGCGAGGAAAGGTTCTTATCGCCCGATAGGAGCCTTTCCCGGCTGATCCACAGACAAATATCACACGCGCCTGAAAGCGCGGATCTGCTGTACCTTGAAAATTTCATAGGCAACCGGATAACGAACCTGAACGGAGCAAAGCCCAGCAAATGGCGCGCCATGATCCGCACGGAAAGGAGGATTTGGGCGAGCGATTCAGCCAGTTTGCATCTGTGTGTGGCATCACAGATGGCCATGACCTCCGTTCAGCTAACGATACTCCCGCGTTGAACGCCCTCAAAGCATTGCGCGGCGCACCCATCAGCATGGGCCGGGGTGAGATTCCCGTGGGCGGCTGCCAGCCGCCGTCCGGTTTTGCCAATGCCGATTTACAAATGAGGCGAAAAATATCATGAGTATAAGGGCGGCGCTATATTGCCGTGTAGATTGGAGAATTTCTGTTGAAAATGAAACACAAGGAAGAATATCTGCGATGACCGTCCATCATTTTTTTGGCTCATATCCCATAGCATATAAGGAAGGGGGGCTAAGACAGTGACGGAGGTTGATCGCGAGATTGCTTTGGCTTTATTAAAACGACTATGGAAGCGGGAGTTGATTTCGGAAGAAACGTATGTTTCTGCCAGCAGCTCCCGTTTTTTTGACAAACGGCAATTTACATCTGATACTGAAACCGTCAACAAAATAACTGAGGAGGTCAGTACGGATGGTAACAATTAGATGGCTTCGAGAGCAGATTCGGCAGGGAAAAACCATTTACGATCTGCCGCTCCGGGTTACGTTCTATGCGCGTGTTTCTACGGAAAAGGTGGAGCAGCAGGGTAGTTTGGAAAACCAGATCCAATACTACACAGAGTTCATTCAAAAGAACCCGAATTGGACGTATGTTCCTGGCTACATTGATGAAGGTATTTCCGGAACGAGCACTTATAAGCGTGACAGTTTTCTGCGCATGATCGAGGATGCCAAACGTGGGATGTTTGACTTCATTATCACAAAAGAAATATCCCGTTTTTCCCGCAACACACTGGACAGTATCCAATATACACAAGAGCTGCTGGACAACAATGTGGGTGTACTGTTCCAAAATGATAATATCAACACACTGGACAGCGATAGTGAGTTTCGGCTGATCGTCATGGCTGGTGTGGCACAGGACGAAGTTCGAAAACTATCCGAGCGGTTAAAATTTGGCTTTCGGCAGTCTATCAAGAACGGCCATGTTTTGGGAAATAATCGCTTATGGGGTTACGATAAGAAAGATTGCAAGCTGACAATCATCCCGGAGCAGGCGGAAGCGGTTAAGCTGATTTTTCAGCTTTATGCCACCGGAAACTATGGCCTGCGCAAGCTGTCACAGGAGTTGACTCGCCGTGGATACACAAGCCTTTTGGGAAACAAATTCAATTCCGTCACCATCGGCCATATTCTGCAAAACCCAAAGTACAAGGGGTGGTACTGTGGTAATAAGACACAATCCTTGGATTATCGGAAGAAAAAAACGGCATTTCTTGATGAAAGTGAGTGGGTAACATACCCAGATCCTAATATCCCTGCGATTGTATCAGAAGAACTCTGGAATCAGGCAAATGAGATATTTAAGAAACGCAGCGCCAGAACGAAAGCCTATGGCGTAGGCTATCAGAGTAGGTATCCATACAGCGGGAAAATCATTTGCGGAAAGCATGGAACCGCCTTTCATCGGCAGAGCTTCAAAACCATGGAGGGACACACAGAATACTGGCAGTGCAGGATGTACCGTGAGCATGGAAAAGCTGGATGCGATTTGCCGACGCTCCGAACAAAGGAGCTGGACGCAATTTTGGCAGACCAATTCCAAAAGCTGGTGAAAAATCAAAAGCAGATTGTCCGACTTGTGATGGACAGCGTTTCCAGCGTTCAGCAGAAGCGTGATTACTCCGGACAAATCGTCCAGTTGAACACACAGATCAGCCAACTGGAGGAAAAAAAGGATAAACTGCTGGAGCTTAGTATCGCCAACGCAATCACAATTCAGGAATTCAAAAAGCGAAACAACCGCTTCAATGAGCAGATTGCGGATATGCAGGAGCAGATGATTTCTTTACAAAAGCTGGAGGAAAATGGTTCAGCTGCGAGTGTTGACTTGTCCGCAATCGAAAAAGCGCTTTGGCATGAGCTTTCCTTTCAGGATACCATCTCGACGGAGGTTGTTGCGGCGATCCTCGACCATGTAGTGGTCTGCGAGGGCAGCACGAAACAAAAAATTGATCTGGAACTCTATTTAAGGCTGGGGCGGACCGCTTCAGTCACTTTTTCGCGAGAGAGACTTGCATTTTGGAACACATCTTCTTCACGATGTGCGCCACAAGACGCAGGTTGTGCTCGATGAGCACGTTGCGCGCCTCAAGGTCGCCCGCAGCGAAGCGTTCCAAATACGCCTTTTCCTCGGCGGCGGAGAGCGGGCGCGGGAACGAGCCGGGATTGCCGGCAAGGCGCAGGGAGAAAAACAGGCTGTTGCACAAAAGCCAAACGGCAGCGGAAAGCATATACATCAACTCCTCCCCTCACCCTATGTCGGGGCAGGAAGTCCCTATGCGTATGCTTTGCGCCGCCGTCCGTTGCTCTCTTTTCCGATTATTTCCTGTGCGTATGGCGAATGACAAAAAATGTGATGACCCAGACCGTAAAGCCGACGAGCAGATATTGCATGGCAGCGTTCTCCTTTCTGCGGTTCATTACTTTTCGCGTTTGGCCGTCAGCTCGCGCTTGAGCCGTTCGCCGGTCGGCGTGGCGGCAAGACCGCCGAGCGCCGTTTCGCGGAACTCGACCGGCATACGCCGCCCGACCTCGCCCATCGCGTCGATGACCTCATCGACGGGGATGCGGCTCTCGATGCCCGCGAGCGCCATATCCGCCGCGCTCACGGCGTTGACCGCACCGATGACATTGCGCTTGACGCACGGCACCTCGACGAGGCCCGCGACCGGGTCACACACAAGGCCGAGCAGATTCCCAAGCGCGATGGCATACGCGTCCGCGCACTGCTGTGCCGTGCCGCCGAGGATGTGTGTCAGCGCGGCCGCCGCCATGGCGCTGGCCGTGCCGATCTCG
>ENA-ORRL01000957-ORRL01000957.1-human-gut-metagenome-genome-assembly--contig:-NODE-957-length-25894-cov-4.146755_pt1 | contig 25894 bp, 22 predicted proteins | sample MGYA00242175_ERZ509134 | MGnify/ENA primary metagenome ERZ509134 (study PRJEB26280, sample SAMEA2338660) | human gut metagenome | biome: human gut; feature: human-associated habitat; material: faeces... | reverse complement strand
CAGCGGTCTGGAGCCTTGAATTATCCTTGTTTCTACAAAATCAAAGTGTCAAAGACAGGAATATATAAAAAAAAAGACAAAACCAAACGGATGGGCAATAAATCTCGCTCAAAAAGCACTATCTTTGACGAAAACACTAGACCGATAAGAAGAATGGGACGATTGTACGACCTCCTGATGAAGGATTATCGCCTGAAGGAAGGCCTGAATGCCTGCATAAATTGCGGCACATGTACGGCCATATGTCCGGCGGCGGAATTCTATCGATATGATCCACGAAAGATAGTGGACATCGTCCAGAGCAAGGACGATGATGAAATCGAAAAACTATTGAAAAGCGATACCATCTGGTATTGCGGAGAGTGCATGAGCTGCATGACCCGATGCCCGCGCAAGAATGCTCCGGGACTCGTGGTCATGGCATTGCGCAACCTCTCCATTGAACTTGGATATTTCGTCGAGTCGGAGAAGGGCCGGCAGCAGTTTCTCCTTACCAAAGACTTGTGCTCCAATATTTTGGATTATGGTTACTGCGTCTATCCGCGCCGTTTCGATTACGCCGGACATCCTGAAGCCGGTAAGGTCTGGGAATGGGAAGAACAACATCTGGATGATGTGTTCGAGCGGCTTGGCGGCAACCTCGACGGCGAAGGCCCGGGAGCCATGAGGCGCATTCCCCAGGATGACCTTGACCAGCTCAAACGCATTTTCGACGAGACCGGTGCTACCGAAAGGATGGAGAAAGTGCGTGCGGCAGGATTGAAAAAGGCAGCCGAAATGGGCTTGACCGAGGACGAATTCATCGCCAAAATTTATACTGACAGCGATTCCAAACACTTAAACAGGTAATCTCAATGATTTACGAAGGCAAACAAAAAATCTGGTCAGATTACCAGAAAGATATTCCGGACGACCACTATTTTTATGTCCGCAGTTGTATCAGACAGAGTTTTTTCCCTGCTTCCGAGGCAGCATTCCTGAAGATTACCAGGGAAGAACTGGGAAAGGATATATTTGAAACAGAGCACCATACCACGTGCGGAGGCATTGCCTATCACTCTGACACCATCCCGCAGGAAACGGCGATGACCATCATTGCCCGTCAGTTCGCATTGATGGCGAAGAACGGCTATGAGAATTACGTCTGCTCCTGCATCACCTCGTTCGGACTTTACTGCGAGACGCTGGAAACCTGGCGCGAATTCCCGGAACTGGAGGCGAAGGTGCGCGAGAACCTCTGGAAGTCGTGCAAGCTGGAGTTCGCGAAGCCCAAGGTCCTCGTCCACGCCAGCGACCTCATCTACAAATACCGCAACCTCATCGCCGCGCAGGCCAAGCATAAGCTTGTCAATGTCCATACGGGCAGGCCTCTCCGCGTGGTGGAACACATCGGATGCCACTATTCGAAGATGTTCCCTTCCAAGGGAGTCGGAGGCGCGGAATACCCGTATGTCCTGGTCGGAATGATAGAGGCATGGGGCGGCGAAATCATTGACTATCCGGAAAGAAGGCATTGCTGCGGCTTCGGATTCCGTCAATATCTGGTGAAGGGAAACCGCGGATATTCATTGTCCAACACCCATAAGAAATTCGAGAGCATGGAGCCGTTCCAGCCGGATCTGATTATCACCAACTGCCCGGGATGTCCGTATTTCCTGGACAGATGGCAGTATGTGATAGCAGAGTCGACGGGGAAGACTTACGGCGAAAACGGGCATGGCATTCCTGTCCTCACTTACGAGGAGGTGGCGGGACTGGTGCTCGGCTATGACCCTTGGGATCTGGGTCTCCAGACTCATCAGGTAGGTCCGGAACCGCTTCTTGACAAGATGGGTATCGAATATGATCCGGCACGCAAGTATCTCGGCAAGAATGGAAAGGATATCGGCAGGCCAGGTGAGTGCATGTATTTGAAATAGCATTGAACATAGTATGAAAAACAATATTCTCATTATAGGTGGAGGGCCTGCGGGCCTGGAAGCGGCATCGGGGCTCCAGAGGTTGGGGTACAATGTCATATTGATCGAAAGGGAGACCAGGCTGGGCGGCCATCTGGCTTCGTGGGACAGGCTGTTCCCTGACGGGGCGTCGGCTTCCGCTAAACTGAAGGAGCTGCTGGCACGCATGGACGGCGTCAAGAGCTTCGCTGATACGGAAGTGCAGTCAATCAACAGGTTGGACAAGTCTTACAATGTCATTCTTTCCAACGGTATCACCGTTCTCGCGGACGCCGTGCTGGTAGCCTGCGGCTTCGACCTGTTCAAGGCGGAGAAAAAGGAAGAATACGGCTACGGCATCTATGACCATGTGATTACCAATGCCGATCTGGAGGCTTGGTTCAATGCCGGTGTAGGTTCTGATGACCGGATTGCCAATCCGAAGAGGATCGGTTTCGTGCATTGTGTCGGGTCCCGTGACGAGAAATCCGGCTGCCGGTCTTGTTCGAAAGTCTGCTGCGCCACGGCGGTCAAGCAGGCGTGTGAGATGAAGCAGGCGTTCCCTGATGCGCAGGTGTATTGCTTCTACATGGATTTGCGTATGTTCGGACGCCATTATGAGGATATGTATCTTTCCGCCCAGAAGGATTATAACATAAGATTTATCCGTGGACGTCTGGCGGAAGTGTCTGAAAATGTGGATGGTAGCCTGCTGGTGAAAGCTGAGGACACGGTAGCGGGAAAGCCATTGAAAGTAACATTGGACCTTCTGGTCCTGATGGCGGGCATGAGGCCGTCGGCTGCCGGAAAGAGGGTAGGGAAGCTGCTGGAGATGCCGATGGAAGAGGACGGCTTTTTCGCGGTCCGTGACGGAATTCTGGCCGGGCAGCGCAGCGGCTTGCCGGGCGTGTTCCTGGCAGGTGCGGCTACCGGTCCGAAGACATTGCCCGAAACCCTGGCCGAGGCGAGGGCTGCGGTCGTGGAAATCGACAGATACCTGTCCGACGTGTTCCCTGATGTTAAAAACTATAAGACATTGCTTCGGGAAAGATGGTAGATTTCGGTTTCGGTCTGGTTCCTAGTTCCAGAATCAATCTTGACTTGTTCGACAGGGAAAAGTTCGAAAAGTTGGCGGCAATCGAGCCTGATGTGCGCAAATGCATGGCGTGCGGCAGCTGTACGGCTGTCTGTACGGCCGGAAAGTTCAGGCATACCAGCCTGCGGGAAGCCATTGAGGAACTTTACAATGCCCATCCGGACAAGGCGCTCGACCTCCTGAAGTCGTGCCAGTTGTGCGGGAAATGCACCATGGTCTGTCCAAGGGGCATCAATACCCGTCATCTTATCTTGTCCATCGCTAAAATTTACGGAACGAAATGATACCATTATATATATTGCCTTTACAGACTGCACCGGAGGTCATTGACAGAATTCCGTCTGGCTACAGCAATTTCGTGATTCCGTTCGTGGTCGGCATCAGTTTCATGCTGATATGGCTGACTGCCGGTCTCATCAGGCTGCTGGCCAAGATTCCTGCCAAGGACAGACGTCGTCTCTGGAAGTCGCTGTTCATCCCGAAGATCGCTCTGAAGAATATCAAGGACCTGTTCTGCGACTGTCTTTTCCATACGAAAATCTGGAAACGCAAGCCGCTTCTGGGTTATATGCACTCTGCGATTGCCATCGGATGGTTCATGCTCATTGTCCTGGGACATCTCGAAGTGGCATTGTTCGTTCCGAAGCATCTGGCGTGGACTGAGGGCGGCCTGTTCTATCCGATTTTCTACCGGTTCTTCGTCTGGATCAATCCCGGTCATGTCTCGTTGAGAGGATGGTTCTTCTTTTTCCTGATGGACTTCTTCCTGCTCTATGTGCTTACCGGTGTGGGCATGGCGATTTTCAAGAGGTTCAGGTCCATCGTGCTCGGCATGCGTCATACCACCAAGCCGTCGCTGGCTGACCGCATCGCCCTGTACAGCCTTTGGCTGATTTTTCCGTTGAGGCTTCTGGCAGAGAGCTTTACGGCCGATCTGAGCGGCGGAAGCTTCCTGACTATTCCGGTGAACCATCTGTGGCATCTGATTTTCGGTGACAAACTCTTTTTCATGCCTGTCTGGTGGGCTTATTCCATCTGCCTGGGCCTGTTTTTCGCCGCAATGCCGTTCAGCCGTTACATGCATATCCTTACCGAGGTGCTGTGGATATTGCTGCGCAATGCCGGTCTCAAGCCTAGTCATCCGCGAAAGGGTGTTGCAGAGGCCGAGATTTACGCATGTTCCAGCTGCGGCCTGTGCCTGGATGCGTGCCCGATGAATGTCCAGAAGAAGAATCTCAAGTATTCGTCGGTGTATTTCATCCGTTTCCTGCGTCGTCACAATGAGAAGAAAATCAATGATATAGCGGAGAAATGCCTCATGTGTGACAAGTGCCATGCGCTTTGTCCGGTAGGGGTGGATGCGCCGGCGCTCCGCAGGGCCCAGAGGGCTACCGTCAATAATTCATTGGTATACGATTATTCTTATCTGAAGTCGTGTCAATCGGAGACCATGGTGCCTTCCGCTCCCGAGGTGATGTATTTTGCCGGATGTATGACACATCTTACGCCGCGAATCATAAAGTCCGTGGAGAAAGTTTTCAAGGCGGCTTCGGTGGACTATGTATTTGCGGACAGGGACGGCGGAATCTGTTGCGGCAGACCGCTGATGCTGGCCGGCAAGACTTCTGCGGCACAGGAGACAATTGCTGCCAACAAGAAGATGATTCTGGAATCAGGTTGCCGGACATTGGTCCTCTCCTGTCCTATATGTTATAAGATTTTCAAGGAGGAGTACGGGCTGAAAGACATTGAGGTACTGCATTATACGCAGTATATCAAGCGTCTGGTGGATGAGGGCAGATTGAAACTGAACGCCGGCGGGGAAAGCATTGTCTATCATGATCCGTGCGAACTCGGGCGCGGTTGTGGCGTCTATGCGGAGCCTCGCAATGTGCTTTCGCAGGTCGGTACGCTGGTGAAGGCCGGCAAGGAGGGTGATGAGAGTGTTTGTTGCGGCGGCAGCTTGGGCAGTCTGACGCTGGATGCGCGTGACCGTGCCAAGATTACGGAGTCGTCGCTCGCGAACCTCGTGGTGAACAAGCCGCAGACGATCGTCACTGCGTGCCCGCTCTGTCTGATGACTTTTTCGGGTCCTGCCCTCGATGCGGTCAATGCTGAAGGCAATCCGGTGAAGGTCAATGATTTCGCGGAGGTTGTCTTGCGCAGTATTTCAATATAGCACTGTAGGATCGTTCACGTGGTCGCTTGAGAGAAAATCGAAGTGCCCGTCGTGGTAGGTCCAGGTATAAAGGACGCCCGTAGTGGCGTCTTTTATCGTTACGGTCTGGCGGAATACCCTGCTGGAGCGGATGTCCCGTTTCGCCGTGACCATTTCGCCCAGGCATCTCCATCCCGTTCCTGTAAATCCGAACACATATATGGCGAGACCGTCTCCTGATGCGGACCTTGCGCCTATCACCAGTTCGGGCTGTCCGTCGTCGGTAAAGTCGTGCGGGCCGACTGCATATTCATTGGTTTTCAATTCATTGGCACCATTGTAACCGATTTTCGGGTAGGTCGCGGATGTCGGCATGTTGGGCTTTCCGTCTATGAAAAGGATGCTGCGTTTTCCCGCCGCGTCTTCCACGGCCGTGACTGTGCTGCTGTTATAGTAGAATGTCATCACCTTGAATGACTTGCCGGATGTGCTGAAGGATGTTGCCTTGCCGGCAGCTCCGCATTTGTCCGCAATGAAGGAATATCCGTCTTCAAGTCCGGATATGAACGTACTGCCTTGTGCGGCAGCGCTTATGGAAAAGGCCATCGTGATGACGGCGGCGATAAGTCTGGAGTATTTCATAACGGCGTCAAAGTTACGGATTAATCGCAATATAAAAAAGCCGGCCCGAGGAGTCGGACCGGCCGGATATTTTGTGAGTTTGATCAGTTCACTTTCATAAGAGGAACATCGAAATGCTTGATGCTCACCTTCCCTGCTTTAGGATCCCTATGGTTAGGAGTAGAGTCCACGATAGGGGAGGCATTCAACTTGTAGTAGAAAAGAAGTCCTTCACTATTGGCATCTACACCCAGCATATTCTCCTTGATCTGGTTTGCCGTACGTGGAACAGTCCAGAGACGGACTTCGCTCATCATACCGTTGAACGGACGTTCACCCCACATGAAGTTAGGTACGAGACCGATGCTGAATCCTTCAGTTCCGGTAACAAGTTTCTCCGGCATTGCGGAGAGGCCTGCCTCACTTGCTTTTTCACCATTCACGTAAATGGTAGCCGTGCCTTTAGGGCCATCGCAGACGAGCGCGACGTGATACCATTTGTTTTGCTCAAGCTTAGGACCGAGGAAATCCACTTTTCCTGCAACCTGAAGCTGATTCTTTGGTACTGTCGGAGTGTCACCTATACGGAGAATCAATACACCTTCACAACCCATGATTGTAGAGTTGTTAGTGAAATGATCTACATTGATGAGCGCCTCGTAAGTGCAAGACTCGAATTTGTCATTGTCGGTGATAGGTGCAGTAATATAGTCTTTACCTGCCCAGTAGTCTTGGGCGAAGTTGCCGAAGTCGAAAATCTTGATAGGCTTCTTTATGATGAAATATGAAGTCTCGGAACCTTTGATGACGTCACAAGATGATGATACGATGCGGACAGGAAGAAGATATTTCTTGCCTTCGATGATGGACGATGCGTCGTCAATGCTGATTTTTACAGACTCGGAGTAGATGCTGCCGGCCTTGATGCTGGCAACATTGGAAAGAAGCTTGGCGCCAGGAAGCGGCTCCAAAGTTGTTCCGTTCTTTTCGTTGAACTCCTTTATCGCAGATTCATCCGCAATCTCGTATGTTATTTCCACGTTCTCATCCTTGGCGGAAGTGAGTCGTGAAGTCAAATCGAAGGAGATTGCGTCATTGCCATCCACTTCAATCGTGCTCTTGGCATTCTCGAAATATACCTTGGACTCCAGCAATTTGTCCTCAAGATTGTCGCATGCTGAAAAAGCCATTACGAGAGCGCCTGCAGCTATATATTTCAATATATTTTTGTTCATAATCCGTTAGTGGTTATTGCTGTTATTCTTTGTTTTCACCAGTCTGCTCCTTCATTCTTTTCTGGAATACCTGCTGGTTTATCTGGATAGCCTTGCGCATGTACTTGTAGTCAGGAGCATTGTCATAGTCCTTCTGGAAACGATATGCTCCGACTCCGCCCTTGTATCCTTTCTCCGGCATAAGCCTTGCCTGTTCAAGGAGATTACCTCCGGTCAATGCATAGGCCTCGAAGTTTTCGGTGATGATGATCTTCTCAGGAGCTGCAGCAGCATAGCTGAAGGAGTACCAATCTCTGCCGTAGTTCTGGACGATCCAGTAGTCAATGTATTCGTCGACCGTTCCCATCAATGAGCTGACGCTTCCGTCCACGCAAAGCAGTTTGTGTCCTTTCTTTTCAGGGTCACTTGCAGGTCCGATATATTTGCCCATCTCCTTGATAAGAACGACGATCGTGCGGTTGTCGAGTGTTCCGTCATGGTCGTTGGTACCGCTACCAAGCTCCCAGTCGATGTCGAAACCGTCCCACTCGCTGGTGAACAAGCTGTCGCACAATGCTTTCGCATAATTCTTGATGGCCGCGTCAAGTTCTTCCTTATTGCTGAAATCGTGAGATTTGAAGCCCCAGAAGTCCCAACGTGCAAATTTCAATGCCTGTGAAAGCTTTGAGTCAGGCCAGCTCTCGGCCTCAGCCTTCTTGTAGATATCGTCGTAGATATAAGCAGGAGTCCTGCCTTTACCGACATGGGATATGAGGCTGACTTCCATCAATTTGGTGCCCTTTACCTTCTGGACGAATTCCTTGTCGGCTTTCTGCTCAGGAGTGATTTCATATCTGTTAGGGGCGCCTGACCACATGGAAACGATATCCATGCTGTCCGGCATTGACGAGAGATAACCTCTTCTCTGGGTTCCGGTAGGGTTCCAGTCGGAGAACCATCCGAACGCTACCGGACGGGCGTGATTCTCACTGGTTTTCTTGTAGTTGCGGAGGTTTTCGTAGTAAGCCTCGCTCTCCGCATTGTTCATCGTATTGTATCCGCCGATGTGGTCAACTTCCATTTTCTCCACATCTGTACAGGACACTGCAAGCATTCCTGCTGCAGGGATGATGAATAACAGTTTCTTTATGATGTTCATAATTATTCAATGATTAATTGTTATTTCTTGCAGTCCCACCAGAGACGGGTTGTAGGCAAGTCGTTGCCTCCGAGTTTGGAGAGAGCGTCCTGATAGTTCGCTTTGTCCTGCTCTGACTGGTAGAAGCTTTCAGGATACATCATTCTGCGGATTCTGTCTTCTTTGGTGACACCGTATCCTGTTCCTCTGTTGTCTCTGACCTGGTTGAGAACCGGATATCCTGTTCTTCTCCACTCTGTCCAAGCTTCCTGTCCGTTAGGGTACAGCGCAATCCATTTCTGGATCATGATTTTCTCGAGTTTCTGTTCGGTTGTACCGCTGAACTCTGTGGTTGCTTCCGTAGGAGCCGGTGCAGTGTAGCTGAAAATGCTGACAGCCTCCGGTTTTAATGAGGTCGTGAGATATGCATCTGCAGCAGCGGCAGAGAGACCGTTCTCTTCGAATGACATTTCCACACCTTTCTTGTAAAGATCGGCAGCATCACCGAATTCAGGCCATACGAGAGCAGCCTCTGCTTTCAGGAAGAGAACCTCTGATGTACGCATCCAGTATGTAGGAGTGTCTGAGGTCATGTTAGGGAGGGCAGCTTTTGCGTATGTTCCTTTCGGGTAGGCTGTACCTGAAGGAATCGGAGCATATTTCTCACCGTCAAATCCGGTCAATGCAGATGGATATGTCGGGCTAGGCTTCATGTACTTGCCAAGACGAGGGTCGTGGTATCCGTTCAGGTAAGCATATACGGAAGTAGCCACGCGGCACTCTTCATAGCTCTCGGCAAGGTACTGGATGTTGTTCACGAAAACATATCCTGCACCTTTGCTCATCTGTGCAGCATCATTGACAGCAGTCATAAGGCCGATGTGCTGGTTCAATGCTTCTCCTACCCACTGCTTCGACATTGCCTCGTCAGCATATCTGATGCGCATCGCGAGTCGGAGCATGAGGGAGTTGGCGTATTTTACCCACTGTCTTGCAGAGCCTGCGTAGACGGCATCATAATCGGCAACGATCGTAGCGTTCGTCTCTGCATACGGAGTGAGGACTTCGATGGCTGCCTTCAGGTCCTTGAACATGGCGGTGTAGACATCCTTTTCCGAATCGAAAGGAATTACGAGCGCCATCTCTCCTGCATGAGTGTAAGGGATAGGTCCGAATGACTCAAGGGTCTTGTGCCAGCATGAAATCTTGAGAATTTCCGCCAATGCGAATACTTCAGGGGCATTGAGCTTCTCGGAAGTAGCCTTTATCTTTTTCCATGAAGGAAGGACATTGGTATAAGAGTCTTTGTATGTGGCACTTAACCAACCGTTGTTGAGATAATATGTCGTATTGTTGTTTCCGCCGCCCCAGTTGTTGTCCTGGCCGAAATAGCCGCTCCAGCAGTCTGCGGAAAGATGGTATGCGATCTGATACTCGTTGATCATATCGGTACGGTCGGCCTGTGTTCCTACAGGAAGCACATATCTTTCCATAGTGGTAATGTAACTTCCGAGAGAAAGTCCGTCCATCTTTCCCATTTCATCGGTCATCTCGTAAGGGTTCGTGTTGATTTCCTCGTAGTTGCATGATGCAGCGAGAGAAAGCACGGAGATGCCGGCAAGGAATTTTATTATAATGCTCTTTTTCATTGATATCAGAATTTAAACTTGAGACTGAATGCATAGCTTCTCACGCTTGGCTGCATGAAATAGTCATTGCCCTGTCCGTATGTGGCGGTCGAAGGAGTGAGCTCCGGGTCGAACGGTGCCTTGCAGTAGATTACCCAAGGGTTGTTTGCCATGACTGAGAGCGTGAGGTCCTTCAATACGTTCTTGAACCACTTGTTAGGGAATGTGTATGCCAATGTGAGTTCCTGGAGACGGATGTTTGTGGCGCTGTAGAGGTAGTAGCCGGAGGTCTGGTAATCACCGGTACCTATCTTCTTGTAGTAAGTCTCTGCGTCTACCAAGCCCTGTCCAGGGAGCATTGCGCCGCCTGCCAGACGAGCATCGCCGGAAGCCTTGGAAACTCCGAATCTGTCGAGGATGGCCTCAGTGGATGAAGTTACCACGCCACCGAAACGGCCGTTGAGAAGGAAGCTGAATGTCAGACCCTTCCAAGAGAAGGAGTTGTTCCATCCGAGCGTGAAGTCAGGAGTGGTATGACCGAGGTATACCGGCTCACCTTTCTCCAAGGTATAAGTGCCGTCAGATTTGATTTCCACAAATCCCTGGCTGTCCTTCTTGAGGAAAGTATTGGCGTAGATATCATTGATGCTGCCGCCTTCCTTGAGGATTACGCGACCGTTCTCTTTCAGAACTTCAGGTATGTTGATCGGCTCAAGGCTGACGTCAGTCTTGTAGTCGTGAACCATCTTTTTGATTTCGTTCTTGTTGCGTGAGAATGTCAGGTTCGAGGAAATACGGAAATCCTTGAATTCATTGAAATAACCGAGGGAAGCTTCCCATCCGCGGTTTTCTACGTCACCGGCCTGCAGGTAGATCTGCTTGTACCCGGAGTACTCAGGGAGATTACCGAGGAATGTCTGGTTGTATGTGTTTGAGTGATAGTATGTTACCTGTGCGCGGAGATTGTTCCAGAGACGGAGTTCGGCACCTGCCTCATAAGAACGTGTGCGCTCTGCCTTGAAGTCTGTGAACGGATAGATACCTGTTTCCTGTGCGATACCGCCCTTGATAGGTGTGGTGATGGTGCCAGGGGTAAGACCTGAACGTGAAATAGGAGCACCTACTTCAGTATAAGATCCGCGGACCTTCAAGTAAGAGAACCATTTAGGCATGTTCACCATTTCCGAGATAACTGCGGAAAGACCTACTGAAGGGTAGAAGAATGACGGATTGGCGGTGTTTACCAGACGGGAGTTCCAGTCATTTCTGCCGGAGAGCGTGAGGTAAAGCATGCTTCTCCATCCGAGTTCGAGGTTGCCGAAAATGGCATTGTTACGTACGCGGCTGTAGCCACCGTCCTCGATAGGGGATGCCTTCGGGTTGTCAATGTTGCCGAATGCGAAGAGGTTAGGGACGAGCTTGAGCGGTCCTCTGTAGCCCTTGGTAGCTGACCAATAGTTGGAGTAGCTGTAACCGAGGTTGGCTGTCAGGTGGAATTGTCCGAAACCTTTGTCGATGTTGAGCATTGCGTCAGCATATTCCTGACGGTCCTTGAAGCTTGCCCACTCGTAAAGACCTTTGTTCGAGCCTTCCGTGAAGACGACATTGGTAGAAGCGTAGGCTTTTCTTTCTGTCTCGATTGCTGAGTCGTCGAAACGGTAACGGGCAGAAATGTTGAGCCAGTCGAGAATCTTGTATGTAGCTCCGACGTTGAACATATAACGGTTCTTCGTGCTTGGAGACATGTCGCGGTATGCTGTCCAGTAAGGGTTGTCCGGTCCGAAGTCATCGTCCTTGATAGGCCAGTACTGCTCGTAGAGGTTACGGCTGGTGTTATATCTTTCGAAAGATTTTACCGCATTCCAGTTTTCTCCTCTCGGGAACAGGTAAGCTGCCATCACAGGGTTCTGATAACGTCCCTGTGAAACCATGTTCTGGTCTGTCTGGTGAACGTAGGATGCTCCGAGATCGAGAGTCAGCTTGTCGTTCAGGAAAGTAGCTGTGTTGCGGAATGTGAGGTTCAACCTGTTGTACTTGTTGTTAGGTACGATGCCTTTCGCATTGGTAGAAGAAATGGATGCGTAGGTTTGGTTGTGCTTCGTTCCGGTCGTGAGCGTCAGTGCATTGATAAGATTTAGACCTGTCTGGAAGAAGTCTTTCTTAGGGTCGTAATCCACAGGGACCTGGAGCTGGTTTCCCCAGCTTTCGTATGCGTCTTCCTTGTTTCCGTAGATATTCTGGAACTCAGGGGTCATGTATGCCTTGCTGAATTCAGAAGTGGAAGAGAAAGAAATGTTGAGCTTGCCTTCCTGGCCTTTCTTGGTAGTGATGAGGATGACGCCGTTCGCTGCGGATGAACCGTAAAGTGCTGCTGCTGAAGGACCTGAAAGAACGGAGATGCTCTCGATGTCTTCAGGGTTGAAGTCTGCAATGCCTTCAGTCGTAGCCTTGGTGCCGCCGATTACTTCGTTACCTGTTCCGAGGGTGGTGTTCACGAGTGGAATACCGTCTATCACGTAGAGGACGTTGTTGTCACCTTCGATTGATTTGGCTCCACGCATCACGACTCTGGTCGCTCCGCCGACACCGCTTGAACTGCGGTTGATGGTCACGCCGGCTACCTTACCGTTCAATGAATTGACGAAGTTCGCGTCTTTCACGCGGAGAAGCTCGTCAGCTTTCACTTCCTGAACGTTGTAGCTCAATGCCTTTTCAGCTCTTCTGATACCGAGTGCTGTGACTACGGTGCCTTCGAGAAGTTCGTTTGAAGTCTTGAGAACTACATCTACCTTGGCTTCGCCATTCCATGTAATCTCGGTGTCTTCATATCCGAGGAGTGTGAAAATGAGAACGTTACCTTTTTTGACTCCTGAAATGGAGTATGTTCCGTCGGCTTCGGTAATAACGCCGCCTTTGCCGTCTTTGATCATTACGGCTGCTCCGGCTACCGGGCCTTGGCTATCTGTGACGGTTCCTGACACGGTTCCGCCTCCCCCCCCCCGACTGGGGTATTTTCCTGTGCATAAGCATCAGGAGAGAACACATTCAGCCCCGCAAAAGCAATGAGTGCTGCGCAGAATTTTAGAAATGTGTGCTTCATCGTTTTTAGCATAAATAATAGTGATTGATTAATAGTTTTATCTGCCAATTGGTTTGTTTTTATTAGCAGACGGCGCAAATATAGTTTGTTTTTGCAACTTATGCAAATAACGTTTTACTAACTCATGTTTCAAAACTCGGCAAATTTGCTGAACGGTAGTGCAAATTTGAGGGTTGTCACTAGCTCGAAGGCTGTAAGCTCATTGCATTTTTTTCGTCACGTTACCCTCACCATAAATCCAGGGTCTCGGGGAAGGGACCTGCTTTCGGCCTGGCGGGCTTTAACATCGGTGGTTCGCATTGCTTTCCCTTTCTCATCAGTCGTGTACGTCCAGTACACTCCTTCTTCGAAAATAAATCTATCCTCGAAAATTCTTCACAAATCTTTACCAACTTATTTTTTAACGCTTACTTAATTGTCGTAAATCCTGATTAGGCTTGTTGTTTTTGTTTAAAAAACGGCCTCTTTTTTAACCGTTTTTCAAAATTCACGAAAACGGTTAAAAAAGAGGCCGATATTTTTACAAAATGCGCGGCCGGCTTTCGGACGGGTGCGCGTGTGTGGTTCAGAACACTTCAATCGTGTAGCCGGAGCGGAAAACCTGTCCCGGCGCAAGAGCATTGACAAGATCCTTTTCGTCGAGCGGGCCGGTGAAACCTTTCCTGTCGCAGCGGCCGTACCATGGTTCAATGCATACGAACGGGGCATTGAGTCCTGCCGGCGACCAAATGCCCAGGGCCGGCGAGTCGAACTCCACCGATACGAACGGTTCTCCCGCGCAAGATTCCAGCACGACTTTCGAAACCTGCTGATTTTCAATGATAAGCGCGTCGCGGTCGAAGGTGGATGTAGTCAATGGCAGTTTACCTTCCGGTGTCTCCAGTTCGTAAACATGATCCGTGTCGGCGCATCCTTTTTCAGAAATGAGAATGTATTTCAATGTCTCCAGAGGCTTCATTTCTCCGTTTTCTCCACGTTTGTAAAGCCGGAATGCTCCTCTTTCCTCCGTGTCCGGATTGAAATCCGGATAGTAGAATGCCGGGTGCGCTCCTATCTGGAAATACATTGTCTTTCCGTCATTGTTGCTGACTTCCCACATTACCTGTATCTTGTTGTCTGTCAGCTTGTAGCCGATTTTCAATGTGAATGCGTAAGGGTATTTTGCCAATGTTTCCGCATCGGACTTGAGCTCGTACCACAATGTGTTTTCGTCCGAAGAAACCAGATGGAAATCCATGTCTCTGGCGAATCCATGCTGCTCCAGCGAGTATTCTTTTCCGTCAACTCTATATTTCTTGTTCCACAGGCTGCCGACGATAGGGAAGAGCACGGGTGCATGGCGTTTCCAGAAAGCAGGGTCCGCCTGCCAGATGAATTCTCTTCCGGAATGGTCTCTGATGCTCCATAGTTCAGCACCGTGTCTGTCTACCTTAATCGACAATATGTCGTTCTTCAGTGTTATCATATCATGTGTGTTAGTGATCCTTCACAAATCATTACCGACTTGTTTTAATGAAAGCCGGTCCGGCAAATTTAGTAAAAATTTCAAGCTATATATCGTTTTAATGGGAAAATGTTAATGAGATTGGCGGGAATCCGCAATGTTTTGCCGGTGATTTATCACATTTTCCGGGTTGTGCCGGCGGCTAATGGTAAAATTGTCGGATGAATTCCAATCATACAACGTATGAACCCGCTTCCTGTAACCGTCGGGCAGGACGCGGCAACCGTCAGGCGGGACGCGGCGTGGTGTTGTGGAGTGTAACTTGCGGAGTGTGAGTAAGTTAGGTGTTTTAAGAGTTGTGGAAACTGTAGCTCTGGAAATGGTTAATCGGCTATGGAGCATGGACTTATGCGCCACGCCCTATGTAAAAAGGCCCAGTAAATGACCCAGCAAATGACCCAATAAATGGACCAGTAAACTTGACGGAACGGCAGGAACTGATTATGCAAATGTTTGCTGAGGACAAATGCCTGAGTAAAGGAAGGCTTTGTGAAAAAACGGGACTTCCTGTTGCAACAGCTATATGCGAGACGGCATTCCTAAATAAGTAAACTTTTATGGAAGCTAAATGCTGCCGGGCGATGCGTAAGTGTTTCGGATGTGCGTGGCGATGCTGCGCGGTGTGGCGGGACGCGGCCACGCTCTGTTTTTAGAGGCGTTGATTGTCAATGAGTTATAAAACGTGGCGTGGAAACGCAGCCAAAAAAAGTCATCGTTTCCACGCTCCGGTAAAAATGATATTTGATTATCAATAAGTTACAGAATTGGGCGTGGCCGCGTCCCGCCGGGCTGACTTGCGGCAACCCTGGAGATGCTTACCGTTTCCTCCCGACAGCCGCACGTGATTCCCTTCATCCATGGATTTGTTTGATTCCGCCAGATCTCGAGTGATTGTATCCTCCCGAAGGCCTCTCTTATGATGCCCTCCATTCCGGGATTTGCCGCACTGCGTGCGCCACATCCCTCTTCGCCTGCGCGGCGGGCCTCATGTTTATCTTACCGCTACCAAGACTTGGTACCACCTAAAACGTTTTCCCAGAGCCAAGTGTCAAATATTCACGTTTGGTTCCATCTAAAAACGTTTTCTCGGAACCGTTTGCAATGAAATGGATGTGGATTACATATTCCGGAGCATATCCATTCACTCAAATAACACACACAGGGTTCCCGCCCTGACCACAAGCGTGTCGTGCAAAGAAGAAAATTGCTGCCCCGGATGTGCCCCGTTTTTAATGGAGAATCCGCCAACTCGTTAATATCTAACAAGTTAGCGGATTTCAGCGGAGAGAGAGGGATTTTATACCACTCTACCAGCTTCCGTAACTCGTTGATATTCAAGTGCCGTCTTTAAGCATTTTCGCTTGTTTTGCGCGAAAAATGGCGCAGAACTGGCGCAAGACAAAACGTCTTAAAACACTGTGTATGAATGACTTTTGTTACACAATTTAACTATTTTAAGAAATCTATCGACTCTATTTTCTACTCCACTCCTCAAATCTTTGAGGAGATTATGGCATTACGACACTCGCTTCTTACTTTTAAACAAGTCGGTTGCCATTGTTTTCTGTTTATCATCTCATTGCCTTTGTATTATGTTTATGAATTGCCCTTATGAAAGGGAGATAATATTACACCATGACCACTATTTTACCACAATTATTCAAATGCCTATAAGTCAAATATGACTCTGAAAGTTGTATCTTCATGTAGCAATATTGATTTTCAAGATGTTACATAACTTTTATAGGCATTGAAATATGTAGCCTACTTGTAGAGTCTTGTAGCACGATGTAGCGTTATATCCTATTATTGGTACAAAGTTAGTATAAAACCATTAGAATAAAGATAAATTCCTCGTGTTTAACACTAACTTTGCACCAAAATACTGATGTTAGAGGCTACAAACAAAGTCCTTTAACTTTGCTTGGTATTCTTCCTTGGTCATGCCTCCTGTCTCTATCATTGAGTCAAGTACATCGCTAAGTTCATCAAAAGAAATATCATGATGATATTCTTTAGTCGTTCCATTCTTTTCTCCATAGATACGGTAGTAATCAGAGCCTTCATCCAAAGCAATATATATCTTACCTTGAAATTGGAAGCCATTCACCTGCATGACAAAAGCCGCCATAGTGAAGTCTTCGCCATTGACATTCTTGACAATTTGGGTGGCATACATCTTAGAGATGCCCCAACTATTGATAACGTCTATCGGCGTTGTATGAAGGAAAAACTGCCTTGTAAGAGTTAAAAATGTGACCATTGACCCATTTTCTTGCCTTGAAATTTGCGTGTACAAAGGAATAAGGCTAACTTTGTGGTCGTTAATAATGTGTATTTACACAAAATAAACGAACAGAAATATGAAAATCCGTAGAGATAAATATCTGGATCTACTTATCCACAGTTGTGGGAATGGGTTGATAAAAGTGATAACAGGAATGCGCAGATGCGGCAAGTCATACCTGTTGTTCACCCTTTTCAAGAACTACCTCATAAAACAAGGAGTGAAAGAAGACCATATCATAGGGGTAAATTTGGAGAACCGACTGAATAAAAGTTTGAGAGACCCCGACGCATTACTTCAATACATAGATAGCCGTCTTTCATCAGACGGTCAATATTATGTTATGCTGGATGAAGTACAGATGGTCAGCGAGTTTGAGGATGTATTGAACTCATTCCTAAGCATAAGCAATGTGGATGTGTTTGTTACTGGCTCTAATGCAAAATTCCTGTCTAAGGATGTAATCACTGAGTTTCGTGGACGGGGAGATGAAATACACGTGCGTCCATTGACCTTCAGAGAAGTAGCAGATTTCCGTGATGACTATTCGCAAGATATGATTCGTGAATATATGCTCTATGGAGGATTGCCACAGGTCGTTTTAGAAAACGATATCAACAAGAAGGTGAGTTATCTGGAACAGCAGATGGAACATACTTATTTGCGTGACATAAAAGAGCGATATGAAGTTCGTCAAGATAGCGATTTGTCAGAACTAGTGGACATCATGGCATCATGTGTGGGTGGTCTGACCAATCCTCCAAAGATTGCAGACACTTTTAAAAGTGTAAAGCATAGTAGCATTTCGGTGGATACCATACGTCTCTACTTGGAATATATGGAGGATGCGTTCGTGTTGGAACGTGTTACTCGTTATGACATTAAAGGAAGAAAATACATAGATTCGCCGTTTAAGTATTACTTTGAGGATTTGGGACTGAGAAATGCCCGATTAGGATTTCGGCAAGTAGAACCAACGCATATGATGGAGAATATGCTCTACAACGAGCTTCGTGCTATTGGAATGAAGGTGGATGTAGGACAGGTGTTTACCGAAGTGAAAATCGAGGATGGATCCCGTCAACGTAAGACGCTGGAAATCGATTTCGTCTGCAACCGTGGCTATGAGCGAGTATACATCCAATCGGCCTATGCGATGGAAACAGAAGAAAAACGAGATCAAGAACTGACCTCACTACGTAAACTTCGCGACGGATTTCGTAGAATCGTAATTGTAAACGGGCTACAACCTACCTACATGAATGAAGAAGGCGTGTATATTATAAATCTTATGGATTTTTTGCGCGACCCGGAGAAATACATGGAGGAGAGAGTATAAACACCACAATATATACGGAAGTGATAAAGTACCCAGATATTTTGGAACGAGCAAAGCTTCGCAATCAGATATTTCTTGATAAGCTAGATCATTAGTGTCCCGTTAAAATCGGGACCAGTTAAATATTAATCAAATAACCCCGGAAAGAGGGGACAGCCGAGTTCTTTGACATTATTGAAATCAGTCCTTTCGAAGAGATCAACGAGTGGTGTCTTATCCATAAGAGAAATGCTTAGAATCTGAAGAACCTCATAAGTCGATCGCTTAAGATGCAGATCATGTTGTACGATAGCAACAAGGCAATAGGCTATGAGATTTGGATTCTCACAGCATTCTCTGTAGTACCCCAAAATTTCTTAATCTTGAGGTGTTGCTTTAGCCATTTGAAAAACAGCTCCATCTGCCATCTGTTTTTGTAAAGGTTGGCAATTTCAGGAGCTGTTAGATGAAAAGCATTTGTCAGGAAGGCAAACTCCCTACCTTGTTCTTCATCATAGAATTTTACGAGTCTGAGTTTCTCCGGATACTTCCAGTATGAATTGTGTTCAGTGAATTCAATCACAGCATCTGTCAATATATTCTTTGGCAACCTGCGCCTCCATTTACAGCATTTGTATTGCAGATTCTTCTTGGCTCGCACAACAAAGAACGATTCATGCTGATGTACTTTGAAAAGTTCCTTGAATGCATTGTATCTACGGTTAAATACATAGTAAGATCCTGATTCATAAGGAATTTCCTTCATTGCCTTTGAGTCGTAAACTGATGTTGTAGAGATGTGGAAGAAAGCTGGAACCTGAGTTTTGAGGTCATATAGTACATGTGCTTTTACTCCTCCCTTTTTCTTACGGAATTTTGCCCACCAGAAGACCGACAAACACAAAGGAATTGTCGTTGAGTCGAAAGCATACACATTGCCTTTCAACTTGAAGATATCCGTCACACGTTTCTTCCTGGCTTGCTCCATCATATAGAAAGCAAAGTCTTCAAAGATACGGTAGTCACGATTCTGATTGGCAGAAGCAAATGTCGTTTTCGCAATAGGCTTACGTCCTAATCCAAGATGGTATTGCTTTGCTCTATGTGCTTCAAAAGCAACAATCAGATCTCGCAAACTCTCTCGATTACTCAGTTGACCAAACATCATTGCAAGCAACTGATTCCAACAAGTGAAATGCTTCACATAGCGGTTTCCGTCATACTTGCGAACATAGTTGTTAAACTGAGTTCTGTTCAAAAAAGCGGTGAGTTGGGCAAAAACGTATTTGTCTTGGAACATAACAGTCATTTGAATTTGACTGCAAAGTTACGAAATCAAGTCTGTTTCATTCCAAAATACCGCCTAATAGACTGTATTTCAGTTAATTCAAAGAGCGATTAGTCTACTTTAACGGGACAGTAGTGACTAATGAATAATAAATATTACGATATGCAATACGAAGTTACGATAATGGATGTTAAGGATGCAGACGCTATAGTCGTCAACTACCATGATGGCTATCGGTGGTGGACTGCGGTGGTTGATGCTGGGAATGTTGGTGATGCAAATAAAGTCAAAGTCTATGTGAAGCATAAGGAGAACAATAAATATGTCATTGACTACGCTTTCTGCACTCATCCTGATAAAGATCACAAAGGTGGATTCTTCGATTTACTTACCGATTCACAGGTGGAAATCTGCAATTTTTTTATTCGCAGACCTGACATCCTTATGCGAAAGGATATTAGAAGGTTGCAGTATAATGTCGGTGAATTGGAAAGAGCTGCTAAGGCTGTTTATAATCACCCTACTGATCCGACTCGAAATTTGATAGATGAGGCAATAAGGTACTCCCATTTAGTTGAACCAACTTTAGGGCTAGATGTCGTGGGTATGCCTTTGATGGTAATTGGCCCGAGATCGAGATTCTTCCAAGATGCATGCTATCAAATGGCTATAAACTTTGCCGAGTTAGAGGATGAGGCAGATGCAGAAAACTATGCAGAAGACGAATTGCCTACAGAGGAAGAAGCCCAAAGTGTGATGGATGAAGTAAAGGAGGATTCGCCTACTAATATGTCAAGTTTGATCTTACTTTTTCACCCTAATGGCCGAAATTTTTTGTTGGCTGGTGATGCATGCAGTGCTACATTGAAGGATGCCGTTGAAGATTATCCTCAAAATATTCCTGGTAGTGCATTAAAAGTACCTCACCATGGAAGCAAGCATAATTTGACCACAGAAGTAATTAATATGCTAAAACCATCAAGTGCTGTTATTAGTGCCAAGGGTAGCAAAAAGCACCCAAATCGGGCTGTTGTGCATTTCCTTAGTAAACACTGTAATGTATATTCCACCTCAAAAAGTGGAACATTAACTTATCAAAGTGCGCCAGTGACACATCCTGCAATAGCATTAAGAAACAAACAATAATAGATTCAAAGATTATGAACTTCAAGTATTACGATGTGCTTAGTACATTGATTAGTGGTGTTGTCTTATTATTTGTCCTTTCAATAGTAATTGATTGGGATATAAACGACATCAATGTGACTGTATTGTTGTCTTTAGCATACGTGATGGGCTATATGCTAAATGCATTAAGTGTGTTATTAGAGCCTTTGTATTATTGGTTTATGGGAGGCAAGCCTTCAGATAAACTATTAAAGGCACCCAAACCAAATTGTTGTGGCAAGACGCGAAATTATACAGGGTTTGGACGTATTCGTTTTTATGAGTACAAGAAAGCAGTTAAGCTTTTGAAGCAAGAACTTGATGACGATAAAGCCTGCGAAGGAAAAATGTTTGGCAAAGCTATGTCTTACTCAAATTCGAATGAAAAGACTCGCGTACTAGATTTCAATGCACAATATGCCTTTTCTCGCGTTATGTTAACTCTTGCCATAGTATCAGCTAGTATTATCATGCCTAAGTTTTACGACTTATGGTGGGCTTGGCTAATTGCCCTAGCTGTAATCATCTTAATAGGACGACGCTGTAAAGAGAGAGGTTATTATTATACAAGAGAGGTACTGATTGAATATTTAAAAACGAAGTGATTATGGAACCAATAAACAATAATATGTTAGACGGTATAAGAAACTATCTGTCAATGGAAAGTACCGGCGCTTTGATGGTGTCGGGCGAATGGGGTTGTGGTAAGACTTATCATATAGAGAAAGTGGTAATGCCTGCCTTGCAACAGGATGGATGGAATCCTGTGAAGGTGTCATTATTCGGTATTGAGTCGGTTAATGAAATGCCACTTCGAATAGCAGATAATTACAAACGGCCAGAGAACAACGAAGTTGACGGAACAAAAAAGGAGAAAAAGAAATCGTGTCTATCTAGTTTGGGAAAGGATAAGGCTGGCAAGGCCTTAGCCAAGGGGGCACAATTTGCTTCTAAGATATCATGGCTAGGAAATTTTGTGGACGTGGAAACATTGGTCAATAACAATAGTGGCTTGCTTTATAAACTTATTCCCACAGAAAAAACCGTTATCATTCTTGATGATATAGAACGCGTGATAGATACAATTGACGTTCATACTCTTTTGGGAGCTATCAATGATCTGGTTGAACACCGAGGCTATAAGGTGGTAGTGATAGCCAACAACTCCTATATGCAGCAAAAGGACGAGGCAAAACTTGTGTTCAAAGAAAAGGTGATAGAGAAAACCTTGGTTTATGAGCCTGATGTAGTATCCATTTTTAAGGAATTATGTGGAAAGAACTGTACTTCACCTTTTACCGAGTTCATGACGGCTCAAAAGGCGGTGAAGGTGATTGACCCATGTTTTCCATCATATAAAGAAGACAAAGGCTTACGTGTTGAATTGCATAACATCCGAATATTGAAATTTGCTTTGGCTCATTTCTGCAAGATTTATGAGGTTTGCAATGTTTTTCTGAAGAATGAAAACAAAGATTTGGCTGACAGATTTCTCTTGTCGTTGTGGGCTAGCACAGTAGGCGTTTCGATTGAGTATAAAAAAGACCGTTTAACTTACAAAGACAGGTCGCAGTTTTCTCAATATGTTGAATTGTCGGCAATTGATTGGGAGTTTGATGACGGTGGTCGGAAAGCGGACGGATTGCTGGATGAAATGCGAGAAGATGAGGCTGTTGAGAAACAGAAGGAAGAAAAACAACGCGAATATACAAACCGCCGTGTTACGTATATCTTTGAGAAGTTGGTAAAAGCCCATGATTTCCCTGTCATTGTTTCACCGCAGATGTTTGACTTTGTTACGGCGGGCATGTCTTTGGATAAGGACGCTCTGAAAGCGGTGTGGGAAGGATATAAGAGTCAGGAACAAAGGAATAGTACAAATCCCGCATACTCATTGTTGGAGAAATTAATGCATTCGCAGTGGAATATGAGTAATGAAGAAATGGTGGACGCTGTAATACAGTTGGCGCAGTATGTGGAAGAAGGAAAATTTTGTGATAATATGGCATACGTTAATTCCGCTACATATCTTCAGCATTTCTGTTCGCTTACCTCTTTATCTCAGGAGGATATGCAAACAAAAATTGTCGGTGGCATTGACAAGATGTATGCAAATGTTTCTTCTCTAGGTTTGCTCGATAAGATGAATTTGGATGTGTTAGAGAACGATATTCCAAAAGAAAGTCGTTGGGTCGTGGAATATGAGCGAAAAAAAATGGATGAAATAGCTGCTAAAAACCTTAATGATGATATTAAAGAGGCGCGCCGTCAGTTTAACGAAGACCTACCTTCTTTAGCCAATAGACTGACTATTCAGTATGGTGACACAAAGACACCGGATTTCCTGAGTTATCCAATATTAAGTCATATTCCGATGGAGGATATAGTTAAGAAAGTGAATATAATACAGCCTAAAGAAGTGATGGCTCTCTATCAAATTCTGAACGGACGTTTCTTACAACAGGTTCCATATCCCCAAGTATATGATGCGGAATTGCCGTTCGTGAGGAATCTAGAGCAGGCCTTGGCACAGAAACAAAAAAATAAAACAACCTATGCAGATATTCTGATTAAAGACTGTCTGAAGGGGGTGATTAAGAAAATACAAAAATAGGAAGCGATGGAGACAATAGCAGATTTCAAGAAGTTTGTTGATGGCTTGCTTAAGCCCGTGACCACAAAGATTGGGAATGTAGATGCGCGTATCAAAGCACTACTTCCATCAGGCAGTGATGAAATATTTTTGTATAGGGATTTTCAGAGGTTGGGTAAAGGCTTGCAGAGAGAGCAGCTACTAGATGGTGTGGATAACCAACGCTATATAGATGTAGTGGAGATTATTCATAATCATCTTGGATGGAATCAAAGTGCCATAAAGACTTTTAGTGATACTTGTTGGCAAGACGTGATAGCGGCCTGTAGTGAAGAAATGCCTTTGCCACAAACAGATTGGCTGAAAGAATATGATAGGGAGCATAGACGTGCAGCGGCTGCAAAGACGTTGCGGAAATTTGGGCTCAAGATAAAGATAGAGTATTGTGACTATGTGACAGAGAATGACGATATAGTCTATGATGCTTTGATCAACTGGATTCGCGAGGCAGGTGGAAGAAGATTCTTGAACATGCTGTTGTCGCAAATGGAATATTTGGAACCAGAAGGAAGATTCTTGACCGATATGAATGGCAATATGCCTAATCCAAAGGATGTGACAATAGTAAAACCATACAATTATCTTGTAAACTTAGCTTTGGCAAATATCAATGCAGACGGAGGTAGCTATAGCGAGGCAGCAAAGGCTTTTGGAAAAGCTATAAAACTAGCGACTAATTACTGTTTCCTTAAATACCCTGTACAGAATTTCGGAAATGTATGGGAAGATTTATTCCACAGAGACAGAGACACGGTGGAGTTTTTCAGGGATTTGGTGTATAAGGAGAGCATCTTTGGACTGACGCAACATTCTGTTTGGTTTACCAGAATGTTCTGTGAACGTGTGCTTATGTATATGCACGATACAGGAAGGGTGTTGGAAAACGGATACACATTTGATGAATATGAGCGATTGATGAACTATGTCCTTTCTGTTGCGGATGCATTGAAATGTGTGGAGCTAAGAAAAGACAAATTGAATGAACTGGAAATCAAGACTATTGACCAATTGTTAGATGATGTCGCGACAGGTGATGACGTATTGAATAATGGTTTCAGAACGCCATTGGATGAAGAAAAAGAGAACGCCGCCAACAAGCCGCTGATAAAAACTAATGGTAAGATATACGCCTTGCCAACTACAATAGGTTCATGGGGATGGTTTGAGGCTTTATTGACAGTTGTTCGCAATCAGGAGAAAGACGATAAACAGAAGGATATAGATAAGGAAGTTGGTAAGTTGATAGAGTATTATATCAACGAGAAACTTGACGAAAAAGGCATTACTCATTGTTGTGGTGATTATATTCCTCCGGCAGAGGGTGAAGCTGATCTTGTGGTTGAGGCCACAAAAGGTATCATGCTGTTTGAGATGAAGAAGAAAAGCCTGACCAGAAAGGCAAAGTCTGGAGATACTTTCAAAATAATGGCAGATCTGTTGGAGAGTCTCATTGATTCGCAAGCTCAGTGTTTCAGAACATCACACATTTTGATTAAGGATGGGCATGTGGATTTGGATGACGGAAAGGGTAATATGACAAGAGTAGAGAAACAGAACAGAACCGCTGAATGTATCTCGGTATGCCTTGGTGCATTTGGACCACTACAAGACAGGATGCTTATCAAGTGCATCATGGATGAAATGTGTAATAAACCGATGACGGCAGAGTATGATGGTACAGATAAACAAGCCATTAAGGATGTGAAGAAATTTAATAAGGACTTGCAGAAGTGGTTGACATACTTGAATGAGGAGAGAGTCAATGGTGACTCCAAAACGAATTCTTTCTTCAATAGTTGGTTTCTGGACTTGGAGCAGTTGATGATTATCATCAATGAGGCTAATTCAAACGACGAATTGCTGGCGCGACTGAAAGAAACGAAGTGCGTAACCATGGGGTCATACAATTTCTACAGAGAGCGCAGAATGGTAAGGATGATGAATTTCAATAAGGAGTAAATGGATGAAGTTGATGGAATTGCAGAAACAGGTATTGTTGTCTTATAGTATGGTCTTTCTAGACCGACACTATAAGACGGAGGACTTGTTGGCTCATGTTCCTTTGTCTATTATTGCAAAGTGCATTTAGCAAATTAGACCATAAGCCGTTATTTTATTAGAAAAAAGTTAAAATGTTACTTTTTCTTTGTTTCCAAAATTTTAGCAATTACTTTTCTGCCGTTTAATATATAAGCTATTGTGTAATAATAAGATATAAATACTGTCTATAATTTAACTGGTAATAAATACCATTTATTACTCATATTACTCGTATTACTAATATTTACCGTCCTCGCTTTCGCTTATGTGTCGCAGGACGCATCATTGCGGCCGATTGAGCAATGCAGCGCCGCTACCAATGTTCATCATCTTCATCCTTGTCACGTCTCCAACCAGTACCAAGTGAGCTGCCTCCGCCACAAGATTGGGCATAAGTAGTTGCCTCACGGATATAGCCGAGTACCAAGAGCATGGCACAGTTGATTACGTTGTCGGTGTTTGTTGTAAGGATTATATCCCGACCCGTCAAGGATTTCTTGTTGACGGTCTGATAAAAAAAGGATAAGTGGCTATATGGAATTTGTCAGCATCTTGTTGTAAGTCCAAATGATGTTTTTCTGAATTACCGACAGCATCCTTCAGATTTCACCTCACGATGAACACCCTTCTCTTGGCTATGTAATTCCAGCTCTTACGGCTTACTATGGACTTGCCCCCGTTAGACAATGTGGGTCAACGTAAAAAGTAGGTTGATAAAATTAGTCTTGTTACCTTTGTGGTATGG
>ENA-ORRL01000948-ORRL01000948.1-human-gut-metagenome-genome-assembly--contig:-NODE-948-length-26175-cov-21.259418_pt1 | contig 26175 bp, 27 predicted proteins | sample MGYA00242175_ERZ509134 | MGnify/ENA primary metagenome ERZ509134 (study PRJEB26280, sample SAMEA2338660) | human gut metagenome | biome: human gut; feature: human-associated habitat; material: faeces... | reverse complement strand
CGGTCCACCTTGGTGGGGTCCTTGCCGGAGAAGGCGCCGCCGCCGTGGGGGGCGCTGCCGCCGTAGGTATCCACGATGATCTTCCGGCCGGTGAGGCCGCTGTCGGCCTGGGGGCCGCCGATGACGAAGCGTCCGGTGGGGTTCACATAGAACTTGGTATTCTCGTCCAGCAGCTCCGCGGGCACGGTGGGCTTGATGACCAGCTCGATCATATCCCGGCGGATCTGGTCCAGGGTAGCCTCGGCGGCATGCTGGGTGGAGACCACCACGGTGTCCACCCGAACGGGAGTGCCGTTTTCGTCATACTCCACGGTGACCTGGGTTTTGCCGTCGGGGCGCAGATAGTCCACCAGGCCCTGCTTGCGGACCTGGGTCAAGCGCATGGCCATCTTCTGGGCCAGGGAAATGGCCAGGGGCATCAGCTCCGGGGTCTCGTCGCAGGCGTAGCCGAACATCATGCCCTGGTCGCCGGCGCCGTTGTCCAGCTGGCTGTCGGCGGCCTCCTTGGCCTCCAGGCTCTTGTCCACGCCCAGGGCGATATCGCCGGACTGCTCGTCGATGTTGGTGATCACGGCGCAGGTATGGCCGTCGAAGCCATACTTGGCCCGGTCATAGCCGATGTCCAGCACCACCTGCCGCGCAATTTTGGGGATGTCCACATAGCAGTGGGTGGTGATCTCGCCCATGATGTGAATCAGCCCCGTGGAGGCGCAGGTCTCGCAGGCCACGCGGCCATTGGGATCCTTCTCCAGGATGGCGTCCAGAACGGCGTCGCTGATCTGGTCGCAGATCTTGTCGGGATGCCCCTCGGTAACGGATTCGGAGGTAAACAGTCGTCTTGCCATGATTTTCGTGCTCCTTTATGAATAGATTTTTCAGAATCCCCCACCGACCCGGAGCATGAAAAAACACGCTCCGCCATTCGACGGATCGTGCGTGAAAATTGCTCCTCATCTGTCGAAGGACGAACGCGGGGATATCACTTCCGCGCTCAGCATACGTCGGATTTGGCACCTTGCCTTGCAGGTTGCCGTGGTTTCATCGGGCCGATCCCTCAACCACTCTCGATAAGGTATGAACTTGTGGGGTACTCTGTAATTTCTTATATTAGCAGAAGTGATTGCCTTTGTCAATAGGGAAAACGCGCCGCCTCAGACGGGATTCGCCCTTCTTCGACTTGAAAACCCGGGGGGAATGTGCTATACTTGATTATAATTTCGCGTATTGTGCTTTCGCAGGAGGGGAGGGACCGGATATGGTGGATATCCATTGTCACATTCTGCCGGGGGTGGACGATGGGGCCCCGTCCATGGAGGACTCGCTGGAGATGGCCCGGATGGCGGCGGATTCCGGCGTCACGGACATCATCGCCACGCCCCATTGCAATCTGCCGGGGAACGGGCCCAAGAATTACCGCTCCGCCTCCCTGCGTGCGGCCTTCTCCCGGCTGCAGCAGGCCCTGGACGCGGAGGGCATCCCCCTGCGCATTCACCCGGGGGCCGAGGTGTTCTGCACTCCGGAGCTGCCCCGGCTGCTGGACCAGCGGCAGCTCCAGACCCTGGGCGGGAGCCGGTATCTGCTGGTGGAATTTTATTTTGACGAGTCCGCGGAGTTTATGGAGCAGTGCTTCCGGGACATCCGCCACCGGGGCCTGGTTCCCGTGGCCGCCCATCCGGAGCGGTACAATGCCGTCCAGCGCGACCCCGCGCGGCTTGAGGGCTGGTTCCGGCGGGGCATTGTCATCCAGCTGAACAAGGGCAGCGTTCTGGGCCGTCTGGGCCGCCGGGCACAGGATACCGCCCTGTGGCTGCTGGAGCACGGGCTGGCCCACGCCGCCGCCAGCGATGCCCACCGCCCCACCGTCCGCACCACCCATATGGGCCTGCTGCGCAGCACACTGGCCGATGATTTTTCCCCGGACTGCCCCCGGCTGCTGCTGGACGGGAACCCCCGCCGTATTTTAGAGGACCGCCCCATGGTGGGGGCGGACCGGCCTATTTCTTCTCCAAGGGAGGACGAGCTATGAGAGCCATCCGCAAAATGCAGCGCGTGGTCATTGCGCTGTTTATCCTGGTGCTGCTGGCCTTCTGCGGCCTGCGCATCTATCGCCGCGTCACCGTGGATACCACGCCCCCGGTGATCACCTGCTCCAGCGACTCCATCGACGTCAGCGTCACCGCCGGGGAGGATGCCCTTTTGCAGGGCGTCATGGCCTCCGACGACCGGGACGGCGACCTGACAGACCAGATCCTCATCAAGGGCGTGACCCCGGCTCTGGCCGACAGCAGCGCCCAGGTGACCTATATTGTGTTCGACTCTGCCAACAACATGGCCACCGTCACCCGCACCGTCCGCTATACGGACTACCAGGCCCCCCACTTTGCGCTGTCCCGGCCCCTGGTGTATCCCCTGGGCCAGACCGTGACCCTGCTGGACCGGCTCACCGCCTCCGACGTGCTGGACGGCGACATCAGCAAGACCATCCGCATCACCTCCCAGAACATTGTCAACAGCCAGCCCGGCGTCTACAACGTCACCGCCCAGGTGGACAGCCGTCTGGGCGAACCGGTGGTGCTGCCGCTGAAGGTGGTCATTACCACCGGCGAGACCCAGCTGATCTGGCTGAAGGATTATCTGATTTATTTGTCCCAGGGCGCGTCCTTTGACGCCGCCGGATACATCGACAGCGTGGTGGCCCCGGACGGGTCCACCCTGGCTGCCTCCCAGGTATCCGTGGACGATCCGGTGAACACATCGGTCCCCGGGGTGTACTATGTGGGCTATACCGTCGCCGCCCAGGGCCAGAGCTACACCGTCTATCTGACGGTGGTGGTGGAATAAGGAGAGAATGCCATGGATGAAAAAAACCGGGGCCTTCAGTGGTCCCATATCGAGCCCTACTGCCTGGTGCGGACCCTGCTGCGGCAGCTGTGGATGCTGCTGCTGGCAGCGGCTGCCTGCGCTATGGCGGCGTGGATCGTGCTCTCGTGCTTCGTGACCCGGCAGTATACCAGCTCCACCACCTTTGCCGTCACCGCCCGGGCCAGCACCCTGTACTATACGAATATCACCGCTGCCGCCGACATGGCCGCGTCCTATTCCCAGCTGCTGCAGAGCCGGGTCCTGCGCCAGACCATGGAGCAGAATCTGGGCATGTCTCTGGACGGCACCGTATCCGCCCAACAGCTGGGCGAGACGAACCTGATCCGCGTCACCGTCACCGCCGACACTCCCCGCCAGGCGCTGGTGCTGCTGAAGGCGGTGTCCGACAACTATGGCACCCTGTCCGCCCACGTATCGTCCACGGCGGTGCTGAGCCAGCTCAACGCCCCCACCCTGTCCGTGGCGCCGTCCCGCAGCTATAACGTGCCGAAGATCTGCCTGCTGGCCGGCGTGATCGGCGCGGGACTCACCGCCGCCGCCGTGGCGTGGGCCAGCGTCACCAGCGGCACGGTCCAGACCCAGGAGGGCGCCCGCAGCGACCTGGACGCCAAGCTCATCTCCACCGTGCCCCACGAGGGCCGCCGGACCCGGAAGCTCCTGGGCTGGATGGACGACCGCCGGGAGCGGCGGTCCCGCCGGGGCGGCAGGCGCCTGCGCCGGAACCTGAATATCTCGTCCCCGGCCATCAGCTTTGCCTTTACCGAGTCCATCCACCGCATCGCCGAAAAGTTCCAGCATGAGCACGCCAAGGGCCGCCGGGTATTCCTGTTTTCCAGCGTGTCCGCGGCAGAGGGCAAATCCACCCTGGCCGCCAACACGGCCATTTCCCTGGCCTCCCGGGGGGTGTCCGTTCTGTTCATCGACCTGGACCTGCGCCGCCCGGTGCAGAGCGAGATGCTGGGCCTGTCCGTGAAGCAGAAAAACGAGCTGGGCACCCTGCTGTCAGAGTCCGCCGCCCCGGAGAAGATCCTCTCCGCCGCCGTCACGGACCCCTCCACAGGGCTGCACTCCCTGCTGAGCACCAAGTCCTATACCGACGTTATCGAGCTGCTGGCCTCGGACCAGCTGGCCAGGGTGGTGGCCCTGGCCCGGGAGCAGTACGACTATGTGATCATCGACTCGCCGCCGCTGGGCTTCTTCTCCGACAGCGAGCTGCTGTCGGACCTGTCCGACGCGTCGGTGCTGGTGGTGCGGCAGGACACCGTCCCCGCGCCGGAGATCAACGACGCCATCGACGCCCTGCGGGCCGGTAAGGCAGAGTTTTTGGGCTGCATCCTCAACGATATGGCCCACCTGACCGCTTACTCCGCCGGATATGGCTATGGCTACGGTTATTATGGCTATGGCTACGGCAAGAAATACGACAAATACGGCTACGGGCACCGCTCCGGCCAGAAGCAGCAGTGAGGCGCACTATGGAACATACGACCCATACCAATAACGAAGAGCAGGCCATCGACCTGTCCGTCCTGCTGCGGCGGATGCTCCGGGCCCTGCGGCGGCTGTGGCCCGTGTGCCTGGCGCTGATCGTGCTGTGCGCCGCCGTGATGGGGTGGCGGGCCCACCGCACCTTCCGTCCCATGTACCGGTCCGAGGCGGTGTTCTCCGTGAGCCTGAGCTTTATCGGAGGCACCGATGTGTCCAGCTACAGCCAGTATTACAACAAATCCGCCGCCCAGCAGGTGACGGACACCTTCCCCTATCTTCTGTCCTCCGACCGGATGCAGGAGCTGCTGCGCCAGCGGCTGGGGACCGCCTCCATCAACGGCAGCATCTCTGCCTCGCCCATTCCGGATACCAGCTTCTTTGTCCTGACGGTGGAAAGCCCCGGCGCCCAGGATGCCTACGACATCCTCCGGGCCGTCATCGACGTGTATCCCCAGGTGAACCGCCTGGTGCTGGGCGAGACGCAGCTGGTGGTGAACCAGGAGCCCTCCCTGCCCGACGCACCGTACAACAGCGATCCCTGGGTCCGCAGCGCCGTCAAGGGCGCATTCCTGGGCCTGGTGCTGGACCTGGCGGTCCTGATCATTGCCGCCGCTCTGCGGCGGACGGTGTCCTCCACCGGCGATGTCAAGCGCCTGGTGAGCCTGCCGTGCCTGGCCTCCATTCCCCGCACGGCGCCCAAGCGCCGCAAAAGCGGCCCCCAGCAGGGGCTGCTCATCACCCGTATGCAGACCGACAGCGCCTTCTGCGAGGCATATCGTCTGCTGCGGCTGAAGCTGCTGCGGCAGCTGAAGCCCCAGGACAAGATCATCATGGTCACCAGCTCCATCCCCTCCGAGGGCAAGAGCTCCGTGTCCGTGAACCTGGCCCTGTCCCTGGCCCGGGAGGGGAAGAAGGTCCTGCTCATCGACGGCGACCTCCGGGGCCCCAGCGACAAGGCCCTGCTGGGCCTGACCAAGCCCTCCGACGGCCTGGGCCAGTGCCTGTCCGGCAGCCTGGGCCAGGTGCACTTCCTGCGCTATGAGGACACGTCCCTGTACGTCTTTGCCGGCAGCGAGCCCATCCACACCCCCATGAACCTGCTGCAATACGACAAGCTGGAGGCGCTGATGAACACGCTGCGCCCCATGTTTGATTACATCGTGCTGGATACCCCGCCCTGTGCCATGATGGCCGACGCCCTGGCCCTGAGCCGCCATGTGGATCGGGTCATCTACGTGATCCGCGAGGATTTTGCCGCCACCACCCAGATCTTCGAGGGGGTCCAGGCCCTGGCCGGGGCCGATTCCCGAATGGTTGGCTTCGTGTTCAACTGTGCCACCAATGTCCGGGGCTCCGCCTCCGGCTATGGCTATGGCTACGGATACGGCTATGGTTACGGCTACGGCTACGGCTATGGCTACGGCAAGACCAAGCGCAAGAGCGACGCATAAGCCCCTCCCAGGTCCCCCGGCGGAAAGCCGGGGGACCTCAGCTTATCAAAAAAGGCCGCCGCTCTTTTTTGGCAAGCTGACTATACAACCCCGGGAAAATGTGGTATACTGAACCATCAAAGTCCCTGAATTTACAGAAAGTTCAGGAAAGCCCCATCCGGGGCGGTATAATAGAGGAAAGCATCAACGATACTCACAAGTGGGAGGCTGAGCGCATGGCACGCAACATTCTGGTGGTGGAGGACGACCGCAACATCTCCGACCTGATCCGCATGTACCTGGAAAAAGAGGGCTTCGAGGTCCGAAGCGCCTATGACGGCGGCAAGGCCGTGGAGGAATTCGACAAGCAGGCCCCGGACATGGTGCTGCTGGATATCATGCTGCCGGTGATGGACGGCTGGGCCGTATGCGCCTACATCCGGGAAAAGGCCAAGACCCCCATCATCATGCTCACCGCCAAAAGCGAGGTCAACGACCGGATCACCGGCCTGGAAATGGGCGCGGACGACTATCTGGTGAAGCCCTTCGAGATGAAGGAGCTCATGGCCCGCATCAACGCGGTGCTCCGCCGCAGCGAGATCCCCGACGATACGAAAAAGCGCCTGGTGTTCGACAAGCTGGTCATCGACCTGGACAGCTACGAGCTGCTGGTAGACGGCAAGAAGATCGACACGCCTCCCAAGGAGCTGGAGCTGCTGTATCACCTGGCCTCCACCCCCAACCGGGTATACACCCGCAACCAGCTGCTGGACGAGGTGTGGGGCTTTGACTACTTCGGCGACTCCCGCACCGTGGACGTCCACATCAAGCGCCTGCGGGAAAAGGTGGAGAACGTGTCCGACCAGTGGGCCCTGAAAACCGTGTGGGGCGTGGGCTATAAGTTCGAGGTAAAATGAGTCAGGAAAAGATTTTCCAGTTCCGGCGGCGGTTCGACAGTCTGTACTGGCAGCAGTTTCTGCTGACGGCCGGGATGGTGCTGCTGACGCTGCTGCTGCTGGGTGTGTCGTTTTACGGCCTGAGCTATAACGACACCGTGGCCGAGCGCCGCAGCGAGATGCGCCAGCATGCGGAGCTTATTGCCAACATGTCCGGGGACTATCTGGCCTCCAACGGCCAGACCCAGAGCCCCAGTCTGCAAAACCTGGTGGCTCTGGCCGCCGGCCTTACCAAGGCGGATTTTCTTCTGTGCAACCAGGAGGGATACGCCCTGCTGACCTCCGACCAGCGCCTGGGGGGCAAGGTGGTGTCCGTGCCCCAGGATATCCAGGACGCCATCCTGGGCGATCAGGGCTTTTACCAGGGCCGCAGCAGCATCGGCGGCGCATATGATCTGAAGCAGTTTGTGGTGGGCGTCCCCGTGACCCGGGAGGACGGCAGCACCGTGGGCATGGTGCTGGCGGTGATGGACGCCCGGTCCCTGATGAGCATGTGGCGCTCCTTCATCGGCCTGTTCTTCATGACGTCGGCCATCATCCTGCTGATTTCCTTCGTGGCCAGCTCCCTGACCTCCATGCGCCAGATCCAGCCCATCCGGGAAATGGCCCGGGCCACCCGGGCTTATGCCGCCGGGAATTTCGATGTCCGCATGCAGGACACCGGCCGCAACGATGAAATCGGCGAGCTGGCGGCGTCGTTCAACAACATGGCCGACTCCCTGGCGGAGACGGAACGCCAGCGCAGCGACTTCATCGCCAACATCTCCCACGAGCTGAAAACCCCCATGACCACCATTGCCGGGTATACCGACGGCATCCTGGACGGAACCATTCCCCCGGAGAAGGAGAAAAAGTATCTTCAGATCATCTCCGACGAGAGCCGCCGTCTCAGCCGCCTGGTGCGGCGGATGCTGGATATCTCCCGCATCCAGTCCCAGCAGGACATGAAGAAGGAGGACTTCGACCTGTGCGAGAGCATGCGCCTGGCCCTGCTGTCCATGGAGCAGAAGATCACGGACCGGGGCCTGGACGTGGAGGCGGACATTCCGGAGGATTCCGTCATGGTCCAGGGAGTCAACGACCTGATTACCCAGGTGATCTATAACCTGCTGGAAAACGCCACCAAGTTCGCGGCCCCGGGCTCCACCCTGTACCTGGGGCTGACGGAGACCGGCGGCGACAAGGCGGTGGTAACGGTGCGCAACACCGGCCACACCATCCCCCCGGAGGAGATCCCCCTGCTGTTCGAGCGCTTCCACAAGTCCGATAAATCCCGCAGCGAGGACAAGGACGGCTACGGCCTGGGCCTGTATGTGGTCAAGACCATCCTGTCCCAGCACAAAGAGAAAATTTCCGTTACCAGCGAAAACGGCGTCACCTCCTTCAGCTTCACCGTTCAGCTGGCCCACCCCATGCGGAATACATGAGAGGAACCATTGCTATGTTTGACGAAAACAACCCGATCCGGCCCCAGGACCCCGAAATCCGGCCCCAGGACCCCGAGACTCCGGCGGAGACCCCGGCAGTCCCCCAGGAGAGTCCTGCTCCGGCGGAAAATCCGGAATGGGAGGAGCCGGAGGAGATCGTCTCCTGGTATACCCCCAAGGAGCCTGAGGGCCGGGAGGTGGTCAATTACTATGTCCAGCGCACACCCATGCCCCAGAGCGTCTGGAAGCAGGCCGCCAAAAAGGAAAAGCGCCGCAGCCGCCTGTGGCTGTGGATCTCCCTGGCGGTGGTGGCAGTGACCGTGGCGGCGGTGGTGCTGACGGCGATCTTCGCCGGGCACGGCGGCCAGCAGCGGCCCCTGCCCGACGGCGACGGCGACAACCCCAGCAGCATTGTGGACATTTTCGGCAGCAAGGCCACCACCATCCCCCGCATCCAGGGGGATAAGGGCGTGCGCCTGACCTGCCAGGACCCCCAGGGCCAGCCCCTGACGGCTCAGGAGGTATATGCCAAGGTGAATCCCTCTGTGGTCACCGTGGTGTCCGAGCAGGCAGACGGCGCCTCCATCGGCACCGGCGTCATCATGACCTCCGACGGGTACATCATCACCAATGCCCACGTGATCTCCGGCGGCAAAAGCTGCTGGGTGGCCTTGGACACCGGGGTCACCTACGACGTGAAGCTGGTGGGCTATGACGAGGAGGAGGACCTGGCCGTTCTGAAGGCCGATCCCCAGAATCCGCTGCCTGCCGCGGAATTTGGCAACTCCGACCTGGTGCAGGTGGGCGACACGGCCTACGCCATCGGCAACCCCCTGGGCGTGGAGCTGCGGGGCACCATGACCAACGGCATCATCTCCGCCATCAACCGGGCGGTGGAGGTAGACGGCAAGTCCATGACCCTGCTGCAAACCAACGCCGCCCTGAACAACGGCAACTCCGGCGGCCCCCTCATCAACGCCTATGGCCAGGTCATCGGCATCAACACCCTGAAAATGAGCACCACGGACGATACCGAGGCCACCGTGGAGGGCCTGGGCTTTGCTCTGCCCATCAGCTCCGTCAGCTTCGTGGTCAACGACATCATTGCCACCGGCAGCTACCGGGGCGCTCCCTCCCTGGGCATCACCGTCACCACCGTGGAAAAGGATGGAGGCGGCACCCAGGTCCAGGTGGTGGAGGTGTCCGGCAGCTCCGGCGCCGCCGACGCCGGCATCCAGGCCGGCGATGTGATCCTGGCGGCGGACGGCCAGTCCATTTCCGTTACCAGCGACCTGCTGACGGTCCGGCGCAGCCACGTCATCGGCGACACCGTGACCCTGACCATCCTGCGGGACGGCCAGCAGTTCGACGTGGAGGTAGTCCTCCGGTCCAACCGCAGCTTCGGATAACAGATGATAGCGGCTCTCCCCGGCGGTTTTCCGCCGGGGAGATTTTTTCGGTTCTGCCGCCGTCTGCCTCCGCATAGACTGCCACCAAACGAAGGGGGGATGGACATGCGTTACTGGGCGGCGGGATTTTTGCTGACGGTGCTGCTGTTTGGCGGGGCTCTGCTGGGCGCAGGGAAGGACACCGGGACGTCCCGGCCTGTCCCGGATGCTGACCCGGGACAAACCGGGACAGTCCCGGGACAAAGCGCCGCCGACGGGGCGGTTCTGCTGCGGGTGTGGGACGGGGAGCAGGTGGTGGAGATGACCATGGCGGAGTATCTGCCCGGGGTGGTCCGGGGAGAAATGCCTGCCTCCTTCCACCAGCAGGCCCTGGACGCCCAGGCCGTGGCGGAGCGGACCTTTATCTGTTACCACATGGCCTCCGGCCGCAAGGCGGAGCACCCGGACGCCGATGTGTGCATGGATTATCACTGCTGCAATGCCTACACCTCCGCCCAGGCGGCGGCGGAAAAATGGGGCGAGCACGCCGCCGAATACGAGGCCAAGATCCAGCAGGCCGTCCGGGACACCGACGGACAGGTGATCCTGTACAACGGACAGCCCATTCTGGCGGCGTTTCACTCCTCCTCCGCCGGAGTCACCGCCAACTCCGGAGACGTGTGGGTGTCCACCCTGCCGTATCTGCACAGCGTGAAAAGCCCCGAAGGGGAAGGCTCTGTGCCCAATTACTACAGCGTCAGGGAGCTGCCGGCGGCGGAGTTCCAGCAGACGTTTCTGGCGGCTCACCCGGAGGCCTCCTTTGCCGGGGCGCCGGAAACCTGGATCACAGGCCGGACGGAAAATGCCTCCGGCCGGGTGGAGACCGTGACCATCGGCGGCGTCACCGTGGAGGGGACCCAGGTCCGCAGCCTGTACGGTCTGCGGTCGGCGTGCTTCACTGCGGAGGCCGCGGCGGACAGGGTGACGTTTCACGTCACCGGCTTCGGCCATGGTGTGGGCATGAGCCAATACGGGGCCAACCAGCTGGCGGCAGAGGGCAAAACCTGGCAGGATATCCTGCACTGGTACTATACCGATGTGACCATCGGCCCCTACGGATAAGCTTTTCCATATGTGCCGGCCCTGCAAAATAATCGGGAAAAACAGCCGGAAAAACCTTGACTTTTCCGGGAAAACCGGTATAATATATGAGTCTGCGTATGCGGACATATCCTTGCTCTCACAGAAGGTGAGGGCCATAAGTCCAAAAGGAGGTGCAAAAGTATGGCTAAGATTTCCGCCAACTACGAGGTCGTTTACATCATTGACCCGGCACAGAGTGAGGAGGCTATTGCCGCTACCGTGGCAAAGTTCCAGACCCTGGCCGAGCAGAACGGCTCCGACGTGGTCGTGGACGAGTGGGGCAAGCGCCGTCTTGCTTACGCCATCGACTACAAGACCGAAGGCTACTATGTGCTGATGAGCTTCACCAGCGGCCCGGAATTCCCCAAGGAACTGGATCGTATCCTGGGCATTACCGAGGGCATCATGCGTTCCATGATCGTCTGCAAGGGCGAGTAAGGGAGGCAGTTTTATGCTCAACAAGATTTTCATCATGGGTCGTCTGACCCGGGACCCTGAGCTGCGCCGTACCCAGAGCGGTACCGCCGTCACCAGCTTCTCCCTGGCCGTGGACCGGGACTTCAAGTCCCAGAGCGGCGAGAAGGAGACCGATTTCATCGATGTGGTGGCCTGGCGCAGCACGGCCGAGTTCGTGGCCAAATACTTCACCAAGGGCCGTATGGCCGTGGTGGAGGGCCGGCTTCAGATCCGTGACTGGAAAGACCGCGAAGGCAACAACCGCAGAAGTGCGGAGGTGATTGCCGACAACGTCTATTTCGGCGATTCCAAGCGGGACGGTGCTCCCACCGGCGGTAATTTCTCCGCTCCCCCTGCTTACAGCGCACCCACCGGCGGCTATTCCGCTCCCGTGGGCGGCAGCTCCGACTTTGCCGAAATCGACGAGGAGGACGGCGACCTGCCGTTCTGAGTACCCCAGGTACACCTAATTCTATAAAGGAGGAATTCTTCCATGGCTATGGAACGCGAAAATAGAGCCCCCCGGGGCGCCGGCCGCAAGCGCAAGAAGGTTTGCCAGTTCTGCGTTGACAAGTGCGAGTATATCGATTACAAGGATGCCGCCAAGCTGCGCCGCTTCATTTCCGAGCGGTCCAAGATCCTGCCCCGCAGGACCACCGGCACCTGCGCCATGCATCAGCGTCAGCTGACCGAGGCCATCAAGCGGGCCCGTCAGATCGCTCTGCTGCCCTTCGTCACCGAGTAAGTTTTTTTACTCCGTAAGGGCCTCGCAAGTTACAGGAAGGAACTCCCTCTGCGTTTACCGCAGAGGGAGTTTTTTGCGCACAGGGGTGGGGCAGAGTCCCAGCCCATGCATTTAGACCTGTAGGGGCGGACGAGTCTGTCCGCCCGATATCCTGCGGGAATAACTATGGAAAAGGAGGAATGCTTCATGATGGATCATATCGTGCGGCCGGGGAGGGGCCGCAGCTGCTGACCCTCCCGTAAATCGCGTCATTTGGCGCAATATAATGGAGGAAAAGTACATGATAGAAAACATTGCCATCCGAGAGGCCGTCACGGAGGAGGAACGGTCCCTGTTCTGGGAACGGCTTCGGGCCTATTTCTGCCGGGATATTTTCCCGGACCCGGAGGACGAGGACCGGCCGTATTTTCTGGGAGACGACTACCGCCGGACCATGGAGAGCCTTCACACCCGGCCGGTCCATCCGGTCCATTGGCTGGTGTTTTCCCGGAACGGGCAGGATGTGGGCTTTGCCCTGGCGGCGGTGTTCACCGGCGAGGACGGCAAATGCTTCATTCTGGAGTTCTGCGTGCTGCCGGAGCACCGGGGCGGCGGAATGGGCACGGCCTGCGCCCGGACGCTGCTGAACTGGGCCCGGGAACAGGGGGCCGGATACGCGGAGCTGAACTGCACCACACCGCCGCGGCAGCGCTTCTGGGGCCGACTGGGCTTTGTGGCCAACGGGGCCGATGAGTGGGGTGTGCCGCTGATGCTGCTGCCGCCCCGGGAGCACCGGCCCATCACCGTGGAGCGGCTGACCGACCCGACAGACTGGCAGCTTGGGAAGCTGGAAAACGGCTATCGCCAGGACATTGGAGAGGAACCCCTGACGGAGGAGCAGCAGGAGCGGCTGACCCAGGCCGTCCGGGAGGGGAGAATCACCTTCCTGGTGGCCAGGCGGGATGGCCGGGCTGTGGGCATGTGCTCAGTGGCGGAGATATTCTCCACCTTTGCCTGCGGACCGGTTGGTCAGCTGGAGGATTTCTATGTGGAGCCGGTATTCCGCCGCAGGGGTGTGGCCCGGCAGCTGGTGCAGGCCGCCCAGGCACTGTGCCGGGAGCGGAGCATCGCCAGCCTGACGGTATGCTGCGCACCCTGTGACGAGGCCATGCACCGGGCCCTGGGGTTCACTGCGCCTCTGGGCCGGGCGCTGGCCTGGCTGCCGGAAGAATAACGCAAAGAACGCCCCGGCCAGTTTTGGCCGGGGCGTCCCGCTATATCCCGTTATATCCCGTTATATCCCGGCCTGTCCCGGCGCTATATCCGGCGGTGATGGCCGCTTACCACAGGCCCGCCAGAGCGTATGCCGCCAGCGACACCAGCCAGGCCACGCCGCACTGCATAGCCACCACACCCAGCGTTTTCAGCGAGGAATCCAGCTCCCGCCGGATGGTGGCCACCGCCGCCACGCAGGGGGTGTACAGCAGGGTGAACACCAGGAAGCTCAGGGCGGACCGGGTGGTGAACAGGCCGGAGATGGCCCCGCCGCCCAGCAGTACCCCCAGGGTGCTGACCACGGACTCCTTGGCAATGAAGCCGGAGATCAGCGACGTGGCGCAGCGCCAGTCACCGAAGCCCATGGGTGCGAAGATCGGGGCGATGACCTGGCCGATCAGGGCCAGCAGACTGCCAGAGCTGTCGGACACCACGTTGAGCCGGGTGTCGAAGCTCTGGAGGAACCAGATGACGATGGTGGCCCAGAAGATCACCGTGAACGCCCGCTGGAGGAAATCCTTGGCCTTTTCCCACAGCAGCAGGGCCACGCTTCTGGCACTGGGCAGCCGGTAGTTGGGCAGCTCCATGACAAAGGGCACAGGCTTTCCGCGGAAGGCGGTCTTGTTCATGATCAGGGCCGCCGCAATGCCGATGGCAATGCCCAGCACATACAGGCCGATCATCACCAGAGCCCGGTAGCGGGGAAAGAACGCCGCCGTAAAAAAGCCATAGATGGAGATCTTGGCCGAGCAGCTCATGTACGGCGTCAGCAAAATGGTCATTTTCCGGTCCCGGTCCGAGGATACCGTGCGGGTGGCCATGATGGCGGGAACGGAGCAGCCGAAGCCGATGAGCATGGGAACGATGCTGCGGCCGGACAGGCCGATCCTGCGCAGGGGCTTGTCCATGACGAAGGCCACCCGGGCCATGTAGCCGGTGTCCTCCAGAATGGACAGGAAGAAAAACAGCGTCACGATGATGGGCAGAAACACCAGCACGCTGCCCACACCGGCAAAAATGCCGTCCACGATAAGGCTGTGTACCACCGGGTTGATGCCGTAGGCCGTCAGCGCCCGGTCCACCACCGCCGTCAGGGCGTCCACCCCCACGGACAGCCAGTCGGACAGCCGCTGGCCGATGACGTCGAAGGTCAGCCAGAACGTCAGCAGCATGATGCCCAAAAATACCGGCACCGCCGTGAATCGCCCCGTCAGCAGACGGTCCAGCCGCACGGACCGGGCGTGCTCCCGGCTTTCGTGGCACTTGACCACCGAGGCGTCCACCACATTTTCAATGAAGGTGTACCGCATGTCCGCCAGGGCGGCGTTGCGGTCCAGGCCCGTTTCCGCCTCCATCTGGACGATGCAGTGCTCCAGCAGCTCCCGCTCGTTCTGGTCCAGGGCCAGCCGGTCCGCCAGATCGTCGCCGCCCTCGATGAGCTTGGCGGCGCAGAACCGGGCCGGAACGCCCATGCGGTCGGCGTGGTCGGCGATCAGGTGGACCACCGCGTGGATGCAGCGGTGAACGGCGGAGTCGTCGGCGCAGAAGTCCGTGACCTTAGGCAGCACATGGCCCCGGGCCACAGAGAGTGCCTGGTCCACCAGCTCCGACACGCCCTCGCCCTTGGCGGCGGAAATGGGCACCACCGGAATGCCCAGCGTGCGGCTCATTTTCTGCACGTCCACGGTGCCGCCGTTGGCGCGGACCTCGTCCATCATGTTCAGGGCCAGCACCATAGGCACCCGCAGCTCCAGCAATTGCAGCGTCAGATAGAGGTTGCGCTCGATGTTGGTGGCGTCCACGATGTTGATGATGCCGTCGGGCTTCTGCTGAAGGATGTAGTCCCGGGAGACGATCTCCTCCTGGGTATAGGGTCGCAGGGAATAAATCCCCGGCAGATCCACCACGGAGCAGCCCTTTTCTCCCCGGATCTCACCGGTCTTTTGGTCCACGGTGACGCCGGGGAAATTGCCCACATGCTGGTTGGAGCCGGTGAGGGCGTTGAAAAGCGTGGTCTTGCCGCAATTCTGGTTGCCGACTAAGGCAAAGATCATACCGTCTCCCCCTTTACCTGGATATTCATGGCATCCTCCACCCGCAGGGTCAGCTCGTACCCACGGACGCGGATCTCGATGGGGTCCCCCATGGGGGCTACCTTTTGCAGCCGGACGGCGGTCCGGGGAATGAGTCCCATATCCAACAGACGGCAGCGCAGGGGCCCGTCCCCGCCCACGGCGGTGATGACCCCGGACTGGCCGACTTTCAGTTCATTGAGTGTCATACAGCTTGCCTCCTGAAAAAGTAAGTCCAGTATAACACATCGAACCGCCGGACTCAATCCCCAAAATCGACGGAGCTCGACTCAGGCCCAGAGGGCCTTCATCAGATCGGGATACGCTTTGTCACAGATGTCCACGCAGCGGGCCATCAGCTCCAGGCAGATCTCCCCCACGTCGTGGCTGCGGAATACGGCGTCCAGCTCGGCCTGGACGCTGTTGTCGTCGGTATCCAGAACGAACTTGGCAAAGCGAAAGCGCCGGTTGACGGCGTTGATGGCCTTCAGGAGAACATCCAGCTTGGCCTCGGGCACCTTCACCAGGTCAAATACCCGGATGGCCACATCCTGGCAGTCCTGGTCGAAGAAAAAGCGCATGCGGATGGAGGGAATATTCTCACCGCTGTAGATCACGGTGACGGTTTCCCGGCCGCCGGCGGCGGCCTCCGGGTCGGAGTGCTTGATGTCCTTGGCGTCCATGGCCCGGACAAACTGTTGAGTAGAAGAATGCATGGTGGATACCTCCTTGTTTTCAGTAACCTATTTATACTCTTTTCACCGGGGCACTGTCAAGGACGGAGGAACCAAATATTCCGGGCGGACCGGGAAAAAAACCTCGCCATCGCCGCAAAACCGTGCTATACTAAGGGAAAATCCGGGAGGTGATGGCATGGAGGAGATCACGGCTTCGTGGGTCCGGGGGCGTCTGCCCCGGCGGGACCCCATGGGCCACAAGGGCATCTTCGGCAAGGTGCTGTGCATCTGCGGCAGCGTGGGCTTTTCCGGCGCGGCGGTGTTTGCAGGCCGGGCGGCGGTACGCACCGGGTCGGGGCTGGTATATCTGGGGGTTCCGGAGCCGGTGTGGCCGGTGGCGGCGGCCAAGTGCGACGAGGTCATGCCGTTTCCCCTGCCGTCCCGGGAGGGAAGGCTGTCCCCGGAGGCGGAGGAGCCCATCCGGCGGCGGGCCGGCGCCTGCGACGCGGTGCTTGTGGGCTGCGGCCTGGGGCGCGGCCCAGGATGCGACGCCCTGGTCCGGCGGCTGCTGGACCTGGACCGGCCCCTGGTGCTGGACGCCGACGGCATAAACGCCCTTTCCGGGCATATGGATGCATTGTCCCTGCGCCGGGGCCGCACCACGGTGCTGACGCCCCATGAGGGAGAATTCCTCCGGGCGGGCGGCGACCTGTCCCGGGGAAGGGAGCAGGCCGCAGCGGACTTTGCCGCCCGGCACGGGGTGTATCTGGTGCTCAAGGGCCCCGGCACGGTCATTGCCGCCCCGGACGGGCGGCGGATGGTGAACTCCACCGGCAACTGCGGCATGGCCAAGGGCGGCAGCGGCGACGTGCTGTCGGGGATGCTGGTGAGCCTGCTGGGCCTGGGCCTTGCGCCGATGGACGCCTGCTGCGCGGCGGTGTGGCTCCACGGACGGGCCGGGGACCTGGCCGCCCGGGACGTGGGCCTGTGGGGCATGACTCCGTCGGACCTGCTGGACCGCATTCCTGCCGCTCTGCGGGAGGTAACGGAGTGACAGACAGATAGATGTTGGGATAGCGGAAGGCCTTCCGGAAAGGAAGGTGCCACCGTGAAGAAGATGATTTTGTGGCTCCTGCTGGCCGCCGTGTGCCTGTGCGGCTGCGGGAGGAAAACGGCGTCCCAGACGGACGCCCTGCGCCAGCGGTACCGGGATATGCAGGCCGCCCATATGGAGGCGGAGATCACCTGCCACCTGGAGACGGAGAACCGCACGTTCACCGTGTCCTGTGACTGGACCCCCACCGGCGCCGGGACCACCGTTACCGCCCCGGAGGCTCTGGCGGGCCTGACGGCCAGCGTCAGCGGGGAGGACCTGACGGTTTCCTACGACGGGGCGGCTTTGTCCGCCGGAAGTCTGCGGGACGTGGCTCCGGCCAACTGCCTGCCGTGGCTGCTGCACGCCGTGGCGGAGGGCTATCTGGCGGAGGCGGGCCGGGAGACCCTGGATGGGGCCGACTGCCTGCGTCTGGCCCTGGACACCACCGCCGCCGGCGGCAAGGTGCTGTGCACCGTGTGGCTGGACGGCGGCGGCGCGCCGCTGTATGCCGAGTTTACCCAGGACAGCCGCGTGGTGCTGACGGCCCGGCTGCTGTCCTTTACTTCAGAATAAAGAGAGGCTATCATCATGGAATCTACACTGCGGAGGACCTGGGCGGAGATCGACCTGGACGCACTGGCCCACAACTATCGCCGCCTGCGGCGGCATATCGGGCCGGACGTGCGCTTTCTGGGCGTGGTAAAGGCCGACGCCTACGGACACGGGGCCGTGCAGGTGGCCCGGACCCTCCAGGACCTGGGGGCGGATTATCTGGCGGTGTCCAGCATCGACGAGGCCATGGAGCTGCGGGCCAACGGCGTCTCCATGCCGGTGCTGATCCTGGGCCACACCCCCAAGGAGCAGGTGGGGCGGCTGATAGAGCACCACATTACCCAGGCCGTCACCTGCAAGGCCAAGGCCCTGGAATACAGCCATGAGGCCACGGCCCTGGGCGGCACGCTGAAGATCCACATCAAGGTGGATACCGGCATGTCCAGGCTGGGCTATCTCTGCGACGGCAGCCATTTCGACGGCGGCGTGGAGGGCATCTGCCAGGCCTGCGCCCTGCCGGGGCTGGAGGCCGAGGGCATCTTCACCCACTTTGCCGTGGCCGATGAGCCGGACCCGGACAGCGTGGCCTATACCCGCCGGCAGTTTGACCTGTTCTGCCGGGTGATCCGGGCGGTGGAGGAAAAGCGCGGCAGGCGCTTCCCCCTGCGCCACTGCGCCAACACCGGGGCCACCGCCTGCTATCCGGAGATGCACCTGGACATGGTGCGCCCGGGCCTGCTGCTGTATGGGTATGGGGAGTTTGCCAAGGGGCTGGACCTGCGGCCGGTGATGACCCTGAAAACCACCATCAGCACCACCAAGACCTATGAGCCCGGCACCTCCGTCAGCTATGGACGGCTGTTCACCACCCAGCGCCGCACCCGCATGGGCGTGGTGCCCTACGGCTATGCCGACGGGTTCTTCCGGTGCCTGTCCGGCCGGTGCAGCCTGATGACCGCCAAGGGTCCCGCGCCCCAGCGGGGCCGCATCTGCATGGATATGTCCATGATCGACCTGACGGACCTGCCCGGGGTGGACGTGGGGGACGAGGTGGAGATCTTCGGGCCCCGGAACCCGGTGGAGACCATGGCCGCCCAGGCGGGGACCATCCCCTATGAGCTGACCTGCGCCGTCAGCAAGCGGGTGCCCCGGGTGTATCTGCAAAACGGGCAGGTCACCGAGCGGGAGCTGCTGCTGCGGTTCTGACGCACACTGGCCGCCCCGGCTCCATAGAATGAAACGGGGCGGGAAAACCGGGTATAAATTCCCCGGCTGCGTGGGAGAATGAAAGTGACCCGATGCTTCGGGTACTTCTTCCGGCGGAGTGTGAACGTTTGTGGATACGAATGTCAAGCGCGGCGAGATCTATTATGCCGACCTGAGCCCGGTGGTGGGCAGCGAGCAGGGGGGCGTGCGCCCGGTGCTCATCGTCCAGAATGACACGGGAAACCGCCACAGCCCCACCGTCATCGCGGCGGCCATCACCTCCCAGATGGGCAAGGCCAAGCTGCCCACCCATATCGAGGTGGCGGCCCAGTGCTGCGGCCTGCCCAAGGATTCCGTGATCCTGCTGGAGCAGATCCGCACCCTGGACAAACGCCGCCTGCGGGAACGGATGGGCCGGGTGGACAGCGCGGTGATGGAGCGGGTGGACGACGCCATTGCGGTGAGCTTCGGCCTGCCCCGCAGCAGATTGGTATAGCGGCCCGGCGGAGGGTACATAACCTTCCCCAGGCAGAAGCTCCCCCGGGAGAGTCATTTGTCTCTCCCGGGGGAGCTTTTTTGCCTTGACGGGTCCGCCGGGGTATGGTATCATAAGGTTTATAGAACATAAACAAAGGAGGCATGACCATGTACGAAGCATTTCGGGAGGCGCCGCAGTCCAGAAAGGACCGCAGCCGCCTGAAGCTGGGGCTGTGGATCACCCTGGCGGCGGTGCTGCTGGCGCTGACGGCCACGCCGCTTGTGTGGGCGTCCCGGCAGAGCGCGGCATACCGCCGGTATATGGACGCTCTGAACGGCAGCGTGCTGTATGCCCGGGAACATGACGGCGTGTGGCTGGAGCGGGCCGGCAGCCGCATCCACTATCCTCAGCTGGCCGGGGCCGGTATCAGCGAAAAGCTCCGGCAGGCCGGAATGGGCAAGCGCCAGCAGGAGCTGCCGGAGGGAGAGGGCGTGACCCTGGACTTCGGCGACGGCAGTCTTCTGCGGCTGTGGGAGGTGCCGATCCGGGGCGGCTATACCCCTGAGGAAACCTTCGGCGTGTTCGTGGCTTATATCTATCCCGACGGAGAGACATACTGCTATGATACCGGCAACCTGGGGTGGGACCGGGTGGTGGACAGCCTGCCCTCTGCCGGGTAAGGCGGGACGGGGCATCCCCGGCGGAGACTGTGCATACACTGGCACAGCCCCTGCCGGGGATGCTTTGATGGGGAGGCGCGCTGCATGACGTATCCTGTGTATATCGGGGACCGGGCCGCCGGAACCATGACCGTGACCGCCGCCGGGCAGGACACGGTGTTCGAGCTGCGGTGCCCGGACCCGGAGCCGGGGCTGTGGCGGGCCTGGGTCCAGGGGGAGGAGGGCCGCCTGGACCTGGGGCTTCTGGAGGGCGGGCGGCTGCGCCGCCGGTTTTCCCGCCGCCTGACGGCCTCCCTGGGCGGGGTCCGGTGGGCCGGGGCGGAGCCCTGCGGGAGCCGGGAGCCTGTCTGGCGCCCCGCCGGACCCGGGGACTGTCCGCTGCCCCTGCCGCCGGGGGCCATGTGCCGCCGGGAGGGGCGGCAGCTGCGGCTGGCCCTGCCCTATGGCGAGGACCGGCCCTTTCCCCTGACGGAGCTGTTCTGCCTGGCCCGGATCCGGACCATGGACGGCCGCCGCTGGGCGGAATACCGCTTTCTGGGCCGGGACCCGGTGCCCCCGGAAGAAAAGTGAAATTTGGGTCTACCATAATCCGGCGATATGTGGTATAATACCATGGAGTATCACCACAAAGGAGGAGAGACCCATGAGATGTCCCTATTGCGGCTACCGCGAGAGCAAGGTGGTGGATTCCCGTCCTGCGGACGAGGGAGCCAGCATCCGCCGGCGGCGCGAGTGCCTGTCCTGCGAGAAGCGCTTTACCACCTATGAGACCATTGAGTATCTGCCGATGGTGGTCATCAAGAAGGACGGCAGCCGCCAGAGCTTCGACCGCAGCAAGGTGCTGCGGGGCATCCAGCGCTCCTGCGAAAAGCGCCCGGTATCCGTGGCGGAAATGGAGCGCATGGTCACCGAGATCGAGCAGGAGCTGCAAAACTCCCTGGAGCGGGAGATCAGCACCGGGACCATCGGCGAGAAGGTCATGGAGAAGCTGAAGAAGGCCGACGAGGTGGCCTACGTCCGCTTTGCCTCGGTGTATCGCCAGTTCAAGGATATCAACACCTTCATGAGCGAGCTGAACAAGCTCCTGAGTGAGAAATAGAACGCATATTTATTTTAGAATCTGCCTCGCAGAGTTCACGGCCCGCAGGCCGTGAATAAAATCCAATCCGTTTTTTGCGGCGGCGTGTACGTCACAAAAAACACTTTGCGCGGAGAGAGTGTGTCCCGCCGACTCGGCGGGACGCGCGGTTCGGAGCGAGAGCCTTTTATTGAAAAAAGCCTTGCTTTTTTCAATAAATTTATAGAATATTCCGCAGGCTCAGGCGCTCCAGCTCGTCCAGCAGCTCCAGTTGCTGGCGCAGCTGCGTCAGCTCCGGCAGCAGGTCATCCCCCTGCTCCAGCCGGCACAGGGTCCGGCACCGGGACAGGGTCACCTGGGCCGCGTCCAGGGTTTCGTGGTGGATGACCACATGGAGATAATCCTGGGCCCCGTCCCAGCTGTCCGCCAGGGCGTCCATGGCCTCCCGGGCCACGTCCCAGCGCTCCTGGGCCACCAGCTGGGCGATCCGGTCCGCCTGGTCCATCCACCGGCCGGTCCGGCGGTTCAGAGCCGCCGCGTTGAGAATGCACAGGGCCAGCAGAGCCGCCAGCACCAGCGAGGGAACGATCAGAAACCGCTTCATACGTCCTCCTTGGCCTGGCAGATCACGTTGCCCCCCTGGTCCAGGGACAGGAGAAACACCTGAGACGGGTCCTTCAGGTGCTCCCGCTTCAGCTGCCGGCGCAGCCACGCGTCGTCCACGTCCATTTTCTTCATGTTGTCCCGCAGCAGCCGCCCGTCGTTGATCAGCAGCACCGGCAGGAACGGATCGTCCGCCGCGTTCATGGACAGCTGCGCGGGCGTCACCGGCTGAGCGTCGGACCGCAGCAGCACCGATACCTGGCCGCTGGTCTCCAGCACGGCGTATTTCACGTCCTTCAGGTTGGTGACCCCCTGGCCCCGCAGCTCCTCCATCAGCTCATCCACCGTCATGCGGTTATGGCGCATGGCCCGCTGCTGGAGCCTGCCGCAGCGCACCACAATGGCCGGCTCCCCGCAGATCAGGGACCGGAACCGCCCGCTGCGGAAGCTGATATAGCTCAGCAGCGTGGTCAGGGCCAGCAGCGTCAGGATGGGAACCACCCCGTTGATCAGCGGCGAATCGAAATCCTGCATGGGCACCGACGCCAGGTCCGACAGCAGCATGGTCAGCACCAGCTCGATGGGCTCCAGCTCGCCGATCTGGCGCTTTCCTGTCAGACGCAGGCCCACGATCAGCAGCAGATACAGAATGATGGTGCGGAAAAAAGCAGTGGCCACAGGCATTCCCCCTTCTATCGCCAGTATGCGCGGGGGAGGGGAAATTATACCGCTTCATCCGGCCTTGAGGCCGTTTGATATACAGAACGCAGAACCGCGAAAGGAGGCCCCCGGGAAAAACCCATACAAAGCGCCATGTGCCTGCCGCTTCCCGGCAGGATAACGAGGAGGAGAGAGTATCGAGCCTTCGGCGGGAGCTCTCCCGCGCCGTCCGGGCGCGCACGCAGCGGGCAAATATGCGGGCGACCGCAAAACAGAGATGCTGCGACCGGAGAATGAGGCAAATCATCTGCGTGTTTGTCCTCCCCATTTCAACAGATCAGGAGGAATTTTTTTATGTGTGGAATTATCGGATACGTAGGCCGCCAGGAGGCCGCCCCTATTTTGCTGGAGGGCCTGGAGCGCATGGAATACCGGGGCTATGACTCCACCGGTATGGCCGTGTGCGGCGACGGCGTGCTGCGGGTCTGCAAGAAAAAGGGCCGGGTCCAGGTGCTGCGGGAGATGAGCCATGACGGCGCGGACCTGCCGGGCACCCTGGGCATCGGGCACACCCGCTGGGCCACCCACGGCGAGCCCAGCGACGTCAACGCCCACCCCCATCTGAGCCAGAGCGGCAAGTTCGCCGTGGTCCACAACGGCATCATCGAGAATTTCATCGCGCTGAAGGAGGAGCTGCTGCAAAAGGGCTACACCTTCCACTCCGAGACGGACACCGAGGTGGTGGCCCAGCTGCTGGATTATTACTACAGCGACTGCGGAGACTTCTTTGAGGCCATGAACCGGCTGCTCCACGCGGTGGACGGGGCCTATGCCCTGGGCATCATCTGCGCCGACTATCCCGACCGGCTGGTGGCCGCCCGGAAGGACGCGCCCCTGCTGCTGGGCTTCGGCGACGGCGAGAACTTCATCGCCTCCGACGTGACGGCCCTGATCCGCCACACCCGGGACATCGCCTATATGGACGACGGGGAGCTGGCCATCCTGTCCCGCAGCGGCATCCGGGTATACGACCGCCAGCTGCGCCCGGTGGAGAAGAAGCACCACCATGTGGACTGGGAGGTGGATGCCGCGGAAAAGGGCGGTTACGCCCACTTCATGCTCAAGGAGATCATGGAGCAGCCCGCCGCCATCCGCAAGGCCACCGCCGCCCGGATCCAGGGAGGCCGCGTGGTGCTTCAGGACCTGACCATGACCCCGGAGCAGATCCGGGCCATCGGCCGCATCTACATCGTGGCCTGCGGCTCGTCGTACCATGTGGGCATGGTGGGCAAGTATAACCTGGAGCGGATGCTGCGCCGCAGCGTGGAGGTGTGCCTGGCCTCCGAGTTCCGCTATTGCGACCCCATCGTAGGGGAGGGGGACCTGGTCATCGTCATCAGCCAGTCCGGCGAGACGCTGGATACCATGGCCGCCCTGCGGGAGGCCAAAAAGCGGGGCGCCCGCATTCTGTCCATCGTCAACGTGGTGGGCTCCTCCATTGCCCGGGAGTCCGACGACGTGCTGTATACCTGGGCCGGGCCGGAGATCGCCGTGGCCACCACCAAGGCCTACAGCACCCAGATGGCGGTGCTGAACCTGCTGGGTCTGTACTTCGGCGAGGTCATGGGCACCGTAGACTACGAGACATACACCGCCATGATCCGGGATATCCTGGATCTTCCGGAAAAGCTGGAGCAGGTGCTGGCCCAGGCGGACCGGATCCGGGAGATGGCCAAGGATTTCGCCGGACGGGACGACGTGTTCTTCATCGGCCGGAACCTGGACTATGCCCTGAGCCTGGAGGGAAGCCTGAAGCTCAAGGAGATCAGCTATATCCACTCCGAGGCGTATGCCTCCGGTGAGCTGAAGCACGGCACCATCTCCCTGATCGAGGAGGGAACGCCGGTTATCGCCCTGAGCACCTACGGGCCTCTGTTTGACAAGGCCATGAGCAACGTGGTGGAGGTACAGGCCCGGGGCGCCCGCGTCCTGGCCCTGACCACCGAGACCCACCGGGAGGCTATGCTGGCCCGGACAGACCGGGTGCTGACGGTGCCGGAGGTGGAGCCTATGCTGCTGCCCCAGCTGGGTGTGGCACCCCTGCAGCTGCTGGCGTACTACATCGCCCTGGAGCGGGGCTGCGACATCGACAAGCCCCGGAACCTGGCCAAAAGCGTCACTGTGGAATAAAAATCGCAATACCCGGCACTGCGCACCCTTACGCCGTGCCGGGTGCTGTCGGCATAGCTGCCTCACTGTGCTTTTCGCGAAATTTACACTGTGTGTAATGAAGCCTGTTTCACATTTCTGTATTTACGAAAGGAGTAGTTACACATGGGAGATTTTGTTCTTAAAATGGCGGAATTGTACAGGAAAATTAAGAATGGCAGTGCGAGTAAAGAAGAAAAATTTCAATTTGAGGTCGAGGTAAAAACATCCTGCATGGACGAAAAAATTCTAATGCATCTCATTGAAACCGCTGCAAAGGAATAAGATTCAAAAGAAGGGAATGAATTTCATGGCCGAAGAAAAGAAAAAGATTGTGACTCAGGAAGATATGATGAAGCTTCTTGACTCTCTGTACCAGCGTGTATTGGATGGCGTGCCGAAACTCAGTCCTCCGGTGGAGGAAATGGCAAATGATTATCTGAAGAAAAACCTGGCAAAAGATCGGGCCATTCGTGCTATGACCAAAAACCAGATTATCAAATGCACGACTTCCGGAGTTATAACCGGCTTTGGAGGACTGCTGGTTCTTCCGGTGGCTATACCCGCTAACATCAGCAGTGTGCTGTATGTGCAAATGCGCATGATTGCCTGTACGGCCTATATCGCCGGATATGATCTTAAAAGCGATCAGACGCAGACCTTCGTGTATGCCTGCCTGGCAGGGGTCGCCCTGAACGAAATCTTAAAGAACTTCGGAATAAAGTTTGGCGTCAAATTGGCCGATGGACTCATCAAGAAAATTCCTGGAGCAGTTCTGACAAAAATAAATCAGCGTGTTGGGTTTCGCTTGATAACAAAATTCGGGACCAAGGGACTTATCAACCTCGGAAAGATGCTACCCGCAGTTGGCGCTTTGGTCAGCGGTGGCCTGGATTATGCCGAGACAAAAGTTATCGCGGAGCGGGCGTATAGATGGTTCATGAAGGGAGATTTTTCCGGAGATGATGAAGCCGAGAAAGACGCTCAGAACACTGCGGAACCAATCATTGACGTTGAGGAGTTCGAGGAAGTAAGAGAAGACGCAGAGGAAGAACAGACGACTGTATGAACAACATCAACATTGTACCCATGACGGCGGATCATCTGGACGCTCTGGAGCAGCTGGAGCGCACCTGCTTCTCCCGGCCCTGGTCCCGGAAAATGCTGGCCGAGGAGCTGGACAATGAGTGCGCGGCCTTTCTGGTGGCGGAGGACGCCGCCACGGGGGAGGCAGTGGGCTATGCCGGGCTGCTGGTGGCCGCCGACGAGGGGTATATCACCAACGTGGCGGTGTTTCCCCCGTATCGCCGCCGGGGCGTGGCCGGGAAGCTGCTGGACGTGTTCCTGCGCTTTGCCCGGGCCAACCACCTGGCCTTTCTGACCCTGGAGGTCCGGCCCAGCAATGCCGCCGCCATTGCCCTGTATACCCGGTTCGGCTTCCGGGAGGCCGGACGCCGCCGGAACTACTATGATCTGCCCCGGGAGGACGCCCTGATCCTGACCCGGACCTTTGGGGAGGAGAGCAAATGAATATTCTGGCCTTTGAATCCTCCTGCGACGAGACTGCCGCGGCGGTGGTGCGGGACGGGCGGACGGTGCTGTCGGACGCCATCCTGTCCCAGGCGGACATGCACGCCCTGTACGGCGGCGTGGTGCCGGAGATCGCCTCCCGCAAGCATGTGGAGGCCATTGCCG
>ENA-ORRL01000942-ORRL01000942.1-human-gut-metagenome-genome-assembly--contig:-NODE-942-length-26254-cov-10.969312_pt1 | contig 26254 bp, 17 predicted proteins | sample MGYA00242175_ERZ509134 | MGnify/ENA primary metagenome ERZ509134 (study PRJEB26280, sample SAMEA2338660) | human gut metagenome | biome: human gut; feature: human-associated habitat; material: faeces... | reverse complement strand
GCGGATAAAGGGCGTTGCTGTTGGGGCCGCGGCCAGCAAGACACAAGTGTTGTTTACAACACGAAGTGGATGCTGGGTGCCGCAACCCGGACCTGTTACGCGGAGCGTGACTGAGGGGTTTAACGTTCCATAAAAATTTCCTTCCCCCTGCAATAAACAAGCCGCCCGTTCCGTATTCATTACAGAACGGGCGGTTTTTCGTCCATAGTACAGGAGGTATATTTCTTATGAAGATTCTGAATACAATGCTGGGCCGTCAGGCCATTGCCGCAGCCCTGGTGCTGTCCCTTGCCATCCCCATGAGCGTCGGCGCATTTGCCGAGGAGCCTGCCGCTGCAGCTGCCGCCGATGACACTGTTGTTGCAGGCTACCTGCCCCCGCAGGACGAAAGCGTGATGCTTCAGGGCGAGATCGCGCTGCACAGCGGTGACGTTGCCGTGGGCGAGACCGACCCCGCCTACGGCGGCTACGGCGCACCGGAGGGTGACCCCATTCAGGGCGACATCATGCTGATCTCCGCTGACGAGGCAAAGACCACCGAAGCCCGGTACACCGTCAAGGGCCTGCTGGGCCGTCAGGTCCTTTACACCGCCCGGCAGGAGGGCCGTGTCCTGACGCTGGACGTGCCGGACTGTGCCGCCACCTTCCGCACCACCATTCAGGACATGAAGGCCCTGATGGATCAGGGCGTGTCCACGCTGGTGCTCACCACGGAGAAGGGTTCCACCACCCTGAACCTTTCCCTGCTGTGTGAGGGCCAGACCGACACCCAGCGGGTGGTGCTGCGGCAGCTGGGCGACAGCGCTTTCCTGACGGTCGGCCTGCGCTGCCGCCGCGACCTCATCGTGGGCCGCTGAGTGGGGTGTGTTCCCCTTTCCTGAAGCTTAACAGAAACACAGCAGGAGCGCTCTGCCGGTATGACCCGGTGGGGCGCTCCTGCTGTGTTTGGGATATATCAGAGGATGTCAAATTTTACTGCGCGTTCTGCTTGAGGTCCTGTGCCTTCTTCCAAGCACGCAACACGCTGATCTTGGTAACCATGTTGTCCGGATAGAACTTCACCTGTTCAGGGGGCAGCTCTGTATCCTGATCGTTCAGGTCAGGCATGAGGTCGTGCTCCATGGCCCAGCGGGCAGCATGCTGCAGATCCATATCCTGTTCTTCCTGGCCAACATCGGGGTAGAGGATCTCAGATTCCGGCATAGGCTTGCCTGCATCCTCCCACAGCATCATTGCAAGAGCACTGCGGTTGCTGGGGAAGTAAGGCAGACCCCACATCTGGCCCACAAGATCGGTGCCCAGCGTGTAGCCGACCAGTGCGCCGCCAGCCACAACAGCCGTACCAACAATGATGGGGCCAACAACATCAGAACCATCCTCAATGTCAGCGCTGCGGTACTGTGCGGCCACATCCACATCACCATTCATGGTAAAGGTAATGGACTCTGCTTTGTAATCCTGATCCAGCGGCAGTTCGCCGGTAGACCAGAGATCAAACACCATACCCTCGGGAACCTTCGTCTGGTCCAGCGTCACGGTGACTTCTGCACCATCCGGCACAAGGCAGGTCTGCTTGCCGCTGGCCTCATCGGTGCTGGTTTCCAGTGTGTCGGTCACATCAATGCCGCCGTTTTTCACAGCAAAGGTGCCGCCGGTCACGGTCAGGGTATGATTGACGACAGGCTCATCCTTCTTCCACTGTGCCGTAAACACCTCATCACCCGTCAGGACAAGCTCACTCTCAGCTTTATAGAGCTTACCGTTAAGGCTCAGCCATCCAGCAAACTGGTAGCCTTCTCGTGTGGGAGCCGCTGCAAGCGTCACGCTCTCCTTTTCACGGGAATAAGCATCGTTGTAGTCGGCATTTTCGGCACCAACGCCTCCATTCAGGTTGTACTGGAGGCGGTACACGCTGGCATGTTCCAATTCTTTTTTCGTCCAGCCGCAGTACTTGCAGGTTTTTGTCACTTCACACTCATCAACACGCTCAACGCTCGGTGTCCAATCCGAACGGCCGGTAATTTCATAGGCATCCTCCTTCTCACCAACGGTATAGGAGTGCGTCTTTATCTTGCCGTTTGTCCAGACCAGATCGCCGTCCAGATACACATCCGTATGGCCAGTGTTGTTAGTAGCTTCTTTACGGCCAAAGCCGAACATCCGCGAGCAGGTCGTTTTATCCAGGTCTGCATCAATGGTCTGGGGATCGTTGATGTCGATATTGTTGATGTAGATGATGTACTTATAGGGACGCATGTTGCTGTCGTTGATAGTCAGCGCCTGCTTACCCAAACCGGAGGCAGAATTCACAGTGCAGTTGTTAAAGTAAACCCTAATGTCATGTTTTCCTGCACTGTAATCCGTGTAAACATTGATCGCTTTTCCCGTTGCATTAAAGGTGCAGTTATCAAATTCCATGGCCGGGGAGCTATACGTCCAGAGTGCATAATCTCCATCTGGAGCATTGAAGGTCGTATCAGTGAACACTGCACTGGTATAACCCCAGTAGAAGGTCTTGCCGTTGATGATGCAGTGATCCACCACAGTCCGATCCGGACGGATGAAGCCCAGATAATCTACCTTGCCGGAGCGAAGCGTCATATTTTTGAAGGTAATTTTTCCGGCACCATCAAAGCTGTAATCGCCGTTATACTCTGTGCCATAATTTTTCGGGTCCGGCACCTCATCACCGATATTCCAAGCCGTTTTGTCAGGCCCCTGTCCCTCAAAGGTCAGGTCTTTATTCCCTGCCTTGGCATGATTATTTTTCTTCTCATACAGTGTATAATTGCCCTCGCCAAGGATGATGGTATCACCGCTCTGTGCCGCTGTCACAGCATCCTTCAAAGACGTATAGTACGTTCCCGTTCTTTTGTTCATTACCGCATACGCGTCGGGTGCGCCATCCGCAAAAGCCAGCATGGGAAGCATCTGAAGCATCATTGCCACTGCCAGCAGGGCCGCCAAAAACCGGTTTTGACTTTTCTGTTTCAACTTTCTTCATTCCTTTCATCACTATTTGCATTTTTGCAACGGATTCCCCGCAAGGAACCCTCCAGATTCCTACCGCACTGTCACCTCCCCTGTAGGTTCCATTTTCCGCATTGCAGGTCTCAGCCAGGTTGCTGAGTGCTTTGTTCTCAAAGGAATTTTCTGTCATTTCATTATACCCCCCCCCCCTAAATTAAAATCAAGTATTTTGAAAACTTTTGTTGATATTCACAAATCAGGGTTCCTCTTTCGGTCATTTTCACGAAACTGCCTTTGACAAAGAAAAAAGCAGCCTGCCAGTGACTGACAAGCCGCCAAAATATTGCCATATTCCAAATGAAAAATTGCTGACAGCATGGGGCCCAGCTTTTTTGCCGCAAACAACAGAAGCCCCCCGCCGGTTCTCCCGGCGGGGGGCTTCTGTTGTGGCAGCTTATGGTAAACGGAGAGTGGATATCAATTGAGAATGGGATTCAGGATCTCGACCAGTGCATGATACTGGGTGGCGTAAGCTTCTGCGCCGTCCTTGGGGCGGCCCGGCTCGGCCATCTCGGACTTCATCTTCTCGACGATCGGGTTATTCTCAAATTGGAGCTTCTGGCTCTTTCCGCCTTTGGCTCCTGGTGCAAAGAAATCAAACATTGCCAGGTGGGGCTCCAGCGTCAGGAAACCGTGGTAGCCCTCTTCGCAGAAAGCACGGCGAAGCAGCTCAGGGATCTTGCCAAGGCCGGTGCCTGCGGGCACATTCAGCAGGCAGCCGGGCAGAGCATCCTTGATGTGGATATAAGCGATCTGGTCATGGAGCAATTCCCAGCACTCCGCAGTATCCTGCTCACACTGAACAAAGTTGGCAAAATCGAACGCCGCCTTGAAGTGGGGGCAGGCCAGCCGGTCGAACAGCAATTTGCAGCGGGCACCGGTGTCGCCGTAGATGCCCTTCTCATTTTCATGGAGCAGGACAATGTCATGCTTTTCCGCGATCCGGATAAACTGACGCAGCTTATCCAGCACCACATCGGTATAGCTGTCTGCATCGGCATCCTTGGGGATGAGGAAGCTGAACATCCGGATGAAGGAGCAGTCCAGCAGCTTGGCCGTTTCGCAGAGTGTTTCCAGCTGCTCCAGCTGCTTGGCAAAGCCCTCTTCATCGTCCACCTCCACCTTGCCGATGGCCGTACCCAGGCTGGAAACGCCCACACCTGCGGCCCGCAGCTTTGGCAGAAGAACGGTGCGTACTTCCTCGGGGGTGTAATCGGCAATGCCCTTGTGCTCGGCGCTGCGGATGCAGATATACTTCATTCCCAGATCCGTCACAGTTTTGAGCTGCTGGTCAAAGTCCTGACTGATCTCATCCGCAAAACCGGAAATTTTTTCGTAAACGCTCATAAGATACACCTCATTCACCGATCTTTGTTTTCCGAACTTAACAGCACTGTTCCTGGCTTGTAGTATACCACTCTTCCGGGAGCTGTGTTATAATAAATCGAAGGAAAATATCAAAATTCAAAGAACGTTCATAAATTCAACGCAACCGCCAAACAGGGAGGCACGTTCTTGTGCAATTCAACGAAAAAGAAAAAGTTCTCCAACTTTTTTCGGAGAGTGGGCGAGAAAACGCGGAAGGCTATTTGGAAGCCTGTTCAAGCAGCAGGAGGGGCTGACACCCCGCCAGTACCGCCTGCAGCAGCGGCAGCTGGGAAAATAACAGCAGAAGCCCCCCGCCGGTTCTCCCGGCGGGGGGCTTCTCTGTATGCGAATGAGGAGTTACTTCTTTGCCAGGTACTTACGGATATCGATGGCCACAGCCACGATGATGACAAGGCCCTGGACGATATAGGTGTAAGAGGAGTTGACGTTCATAAACTGCAGAGCGACCTTCATCAGCTCAAAGACCAGAACGCCGACCAGAATGCCGGGCACGGTGCCGACACCGCCGGTGGTAGAAACGCCGCCGATGGTAGAAGCCGCAATGGCATCCAGCTCATAACCCATTGCAGTGTTGACGGATGCGCCGCCGGACTTTGCAGCCAGCAGGCAGCCTGCCAGACCGAACATGCAGGAGGCCAGGATGTAGATGCGGATCTTGGTGGCGTAAACGTTGACACCGGCAACCTCAGCAGCAGCTTCGTTGCCGCCGATGGCGTACATGTACTTGCCGTGACGGGTCTTGTTGTACAGGAACCAGAAGCACACAGCCACGACCAGGGCGATCCAGATCAGCACGGGGACCTTCAGGATGGTGTTGGAGGCCAGAGAGGTAAAGTTCTTGTTCAGGGAGCCGATGGGGGTACCGCCGGTGTAGACCAGGCAGATACCGTAGACGACCTGCTGCATACCCAGGGTAGCGATAAAGGGCTGGACCTTCAGGTAAGAAACGACCAGACCGTTGCACAGACCCACGATGGCGCAGATGGCAATGACCAGAATGAACACCACAGGGGTGGGCAGAGTGGGCATGTTGGGGTAGAACTTACCGGCAGCGCCCTCGGTCTGCGCAAAGATGCAGGCCAGGCAGGCAGCAAAACCAGCCAGACGGCCTGCGGACAGGTCGTTGCCGGTGGTGATCAGACAGCCGGAGATGCCCAGCGCGATGATGTAGCGGATGGACACATTCTTGAACAGGTTGATCAGGTTTGCAGGTGCAAAAAAGTTCGGATGGATGATGCCGACGAACAGAGAGACAAGCAGCATCAGAACGATAATGGCGTTGTTGCCCAGCCATTTCTTTACGGATTTACCCGTTAATTTCTTGGTAGCTTCCACAATAGACAGCCTCCTTGTTTACTGATTGGCCGCTGCCGTTTCGGGCGCGGTCTCAAACTGGGTAGCCAGCTCCATGATGTTCTCCTGGGTCGCGTCCTTGCCGTCGATGAAGCCGGTGACGCGGCCATCGCACATGACCATGACGCGGTTGGACATGCCAATGATCTCGCTCATTTCAGAGGAGATCATAATGATGCTCTTGCCCTGCTTGGCCAGATCGGCAATGATGCAGTAGATCTCGTACTTTGCACCAACGTCGATGCCGCGGGTGGGCTCGTCCAGGATCAGGACATCGGGGTTATTTGCCAGCCAGCGGGCGATCAGCACCTTCTGCTGGTTGCCGCCGGACAGGCTCTTGATCTGGGTCTTGGGGCTGGGCACCTTGATGGCCATCTTTTCCTTATTGGTCGCCACCAGATCCAAAATCTTCTTGTCATCCAGCATGATGGGGCCCTTGCGCAGAGCGTCCAGCGATGCAATGGAGATGTTGTCGGCCACGCTCAGCACACCCATGATGCCGGTTGCGCGGCGGTCCTCGGTCAGCAGAGCCACGCTCTTCCGGATGGCATCGCGGGGCTGCTTGATGTGGACCTCTTCGCCCTTGATCCACACCCTGCCGGAGGTGTGTGCACGCAGACCAAAGATGCCTTCCATCAGCTCAGTGCGCTGTGCGCCCACCAGACCAGCCACGCCCAGGATCTCGCCCTTTTTCAGCTCAAAGCTGCAATGGCGGAAGGAGCGCGGATGGATGGAGGTGAAGTCCTCCACCTTCATCATCACTTCCTCGGAGGGGTGGTTCTCCAGCGGCGGGAACAGATTGGACAGCTCACGGCCGACCATCTTGGCGATGATCTGCTCCTTGGTCATGTTGGCAACGTCCCACTTGCCGATGTAATGGCCGTCACGCATGATGGTCACTTCGTCAGCAATGACCTTGATCTCGTCCATCTTGTGGCTGATGTAGACCAGTGCAACGCCCTGCTCCTTCAGCTCGCGCATGATGCGGAACAGCGATTCCACTTCATTGGCGGTCAGGGAGGAGGTGGGCTCGTCCAGGATCAGCACCTTGCAGTTTGCGGAAACAGCCTTTGCAATTTCCACCATCTGCATCTGGGCAATGCTCAGGCTGCCCAGCTTTGCGTGGGAATTGATCTGCAGCTTCAGCTTCTTCAGCAGTGCATCGGTATCGGCATACATTTTGCTGTGGTCCACAATGGTGATGGGGCCAATCTTTTTGGTGGGGTAGCGGCCCAGCCAGATATTCTCAGCCACGGTACGGGCCGGGATGGGCTGCAGCTCCTGATGCACCATGGCAATGCCGCGGCCCAGTGCATCCAACGGGTTCGCAATAACGACCTTTTCTCCCTCGTATTCGATCTCGCCCTCGTCCATCTTGTAAATGCCGAACATGCACTTCATCAGGGTGGACTTACCGGCACCGTTTTCGCCCATCAGGGCCATAACTTTACCGGGGCGGAGCTCCAACTGCGCGTGGTCCAGCGCTTTTACGCCGGGGAAGGTCTTGACCACGCCTTTCATTACCAGACGGTATTCTGACATTCCGCAGAGCCTCCTTATCTTGCAATTTGCAGGCCGCGCGGTGCGTCCTTTCTAAAAGAAGGCGCGTGCGCCCGAGAGAAATCTCGCACGCACGCGCTTTTAAGCTTTTACCAAGCCATAGGACTCACTGCGTACCTTGCAAACGTGAGTTTTGTGCTACAGGAATTAGAGGTACTGTGCTGCGTTCTCGGTAGTGACCTTGACGTAGTCGACCCAGTAGTACTCCTCAACGTCCTTGCCCTCAACAAACAGCTGAGTAGCCTCGGCAGCAGCGGTAGCCTGGCCCACGTCGTCGTTCAGAACGGTACCGGTCATCTTGCCGTCAACAACATTCTGGACAGCCTCTTTCAGTGCGTCAACACCGACCAGGTAGATGTCCTTGCCAACGGTACGGCCAGCCTGCTCGATGGACTGCAGAGCGCCCAGAGCCATTGCGTCGTTGTTGCAGAACACAACTTCGATCTTCTCGCCGTACTGTGCCAGAGCGTTTGCAACGTCCTGCTGTGCGGTGGTCTGATCCCAGTTGTCCAGGTACTCGTACAGGCACTCCACTTCCTTGCCGGCATCGGTCAGAGCCTTGATGGAGTACTCGGTGCGGTACTGAGCATCGATGTTCTCGGGGTCGCCCTTGCACATGATGTAGGTGATCTTGCCGTCGCCGTTGATATCGCCCTGGGTCTCGGTCTCCAGGATCAGCTCGCCCTGGTAAGTACCGGACTGACGTGCGTCAGCGCCAACGTAGCAGCACTTGCCTGCGTAGGAATCCAGAACAGCCTTTTCGGGCTCACGGTTGATGAAGACGATGGGAGTCTCGGAGGGCTTGATGGTATCAACGATGGTCTGTGCAGAGGTGGTCTGAACAGGGTTGATGATCAGAACGTCAACGCCCTGCTGCAGGAAGGTGTTGATCTGCTCGGTCTGGGTGTTCTGGTCGTTCTTGCCGTCAACGATGGTCACGGCGTAGCCCTTATCCTTCAGGTACTCTTCCAGATCGGTGCGGTACAGGGTCATAAAGTTATCAGCGAACTGATAGATGCAGACACCGACGTTTGCGCTGCCGGTTGCAGCCTCAGAAGAAGCAGCTGCAGAGGAAGCGGCGGTAGAGGAAGCAGCAGTGGAGCTGGAGGAGCCGCCGCAGGCGGTCAAAACGCCGGCAGCACCCACAACAGCAGAAGCCTTCATAAAGTCACGACGGGAAATCATTTTCATAATCTTGTTCTCCTTCATTCGCATATCACAGCATCTCATGGAATATACTTACATGTATGTTCCATGGTTTCTGTTTGTATTATAACCGTCTGGAAAATCATTCGCAATGGGACAAGTTCACAAGATTCCGGTCATTTCTTTGTGCATTCTTCACAGTTGATATTGTTGTGTACAACATTCTTTTTGCTATCAAGTACAAAATCAGTCGAAAATGCAACATACATCCAAATTCCATGCCAAAAACCCATAAATCCTTTCAAAACGGTTACAACATCGTTCTGTTCATGCAACAAATTTCTCTGTACAGAAAATGCCCGTTTTTCCCGGGAGTTTTGCACAAAACGTACATTTCCGGGAAAAACCGGGCATTTTTTTCATTTTTCACTTTTCTTTGTGTTCGCGGCGGTAGCGGGTGGGGGTGACTCCCAGCGTCTTTTTGAAGATCTTTGTAAAATAATTCACGTCCAGAATGCCCACTTCCTCGGCCACGGCGGCAATGGTGTGGTTGTTCTGCACCAGCAGCTGGGCCGCGCGGTTGACGCGCTGGGTGTTGATATAATCGATCAGGGTGCTGCCGGTCTCCTGCTTGAACAATGCCGACAGGTACGATGGGCTGATGAAGCACATGGCGGCCAGACTTTTCAGCGTCAGCGGCTCGGCCACGTTCAGGTTGACGTAGTTCATCACCTTCTGCACCGCGGGCGAATACTCCTTCAGCGAGTAGCGGCGGACATAGGCACAGTAATCCCGCGTCATCTGCCACATCATCTCGTTGGGCACCTCGTTGGCTTCCTCAATGATGCGGCTGTACTTGCTGGAAATGGCATCAGTATAATAGGGATGCACCTTGCTGGGTTCAATGGCCTTGCGCAGCAGGGTGTTCAGCACGATCATCTTGTTCTTCTGCTGGTAGAGCGTCCCCTCGAACCGGCCGCCATAGGTAAAGCGGGAGTGCTGGTGCATGGCCTCGATGGCGGCTTCCTCATCGCCCCGGGCCACCGCGTCCAGAATGCGGTTCTCTGATTCATACCGCTGCTCCAGCATGGTGACCGGGATCTCCTTCTGGAACTCCGGCTCGTGGAAATAGCGGGTATCCGGGTGGAACTGGAAGGGCAGGAATTCCTTCAGCTCCTGCACCGGGACAGTGCAGCCGAACATCGTATCCACCACAACCCGCAAAGCTCCATAGAAATCGCTGGCCTCCAGGATCTTCACGCCGTTGTAGTACTCCTGCACAGCGGCCTCTCCGGCTTCCCCCAGATAGCGCCTGACCCATTTGCGGGCGCTCGGGGTGCGGGGGCCCACCGTCCAGGGTCCAATGAGAAAGACCGTGTTTTTTTCATCGGGGATGCGGAACAGGGCAAAGTGCAGCTCAAAGGTGCCCTCCACCAGCAGCAGGGTATTTTCAGGGGTGCTGTCCAGCAGCAGCTGGCCGAACTCCTGCCAGTCGAACTGGGGGTCCAGCGATCGCCGCAGGCCGTAGTCAAACTCTTCCAACCCCTCAAAGGGCGGGGTGACCCGCCGGGTCGGGATATTCTGCACCGCTGCCAGCTTTGTAAGGATCTGCAAAGGATCCACCCGCATCGTACACCGCTCCTTTTTCCTGTTGTTCCGCTCGTGCCGTTGTATCATTCCTGATATATTAGTATACATCAATTTTGAAGCAGAAACAAGCCGCCCACAGGAATTTCCCGTGGGCGGCTTGATCCGTTTCCTTACTTATTATGGCGCTGTGCCAGTGCGGCCACGTTCTCTTCCACCTTCTGTTTGGTCAGGGGGTAGATGAAGAACAGGCTCAGGGCCACGGCCACGAAGCCGATGGCGGGGGCAATACAGGAGATGTTGAAGATGCCCATGGTGACCTCCGGGTCAAAGGCAGTGGCAGCGCTGTAACCGATCATGGTCAGCAGGCCGCCGGTCAGGCCGGAAGAGAACGCCTGACCCAGCTTGCGGGCAAAGGAGTAGACCGCATAGATGGTGCCGTCCTCACGGATGCCGTTGCGAACCTCGGAATCATCGATGACATCGGTGATCATTGCCCAGATGATGGTGTTGAAGAAGCCCAGGCAGATGAAGGCGGCGCAGAAGAAGCCGACATAGACCCAGACATTGGCGGGCTTGAGAACAAAGCAGATGACCTCCAGCACCGTGGCCACGATGCAGGATACGGTGGCCAGCTCTTTTTTACCGAACCGGCTGGCCAGCTTGGAGGCAAAGGGTGCGCAGACGAGCAGGATCAGCACGCTGCTCAGCAGAGAAGCGGTAGACTGGGCGGCGGCACTGCCGTAGAAGTTGGGGAACACATAGCCTGCCATGCCCTGCATGGTCAGCATGGCCAGCAACAGGAAGAGGGCGGCAGCAATGATACCCAGCAGGGCACGGTTGGTGAACACGCTCTTGAGCATCTTGCCAATGTCCATCTTGCTGTCGTTGGCGGGCACATCCACACGCTCACGCACCAGGTTGAAGCAGAGCAGGTAGCAGAGGATGGCGCAGACAGAGAAAACGCCTGCAATGATGGTCATGCGGCTGCCGGAGAGGACCGTCTGACCATTGACGGTGACGTAAGCCACCATGGGGGTGCCAACGCCGATCACAAGGCTGGCCAGGGTGCTGCCGATGGTACGCCAGGTGGACAGCTCTGCGCGATCCTTGGGGTCAGCAGAGATGGCGGAAGCCATGGAGCCGTAAGGGATGTTGACGGAGGTGTAGAAGATGGAGCCCCACAGGATATAGGTCACAAAGAGCCATGCCACCTTGAAGCCGTAGGACATCCCGGCCAGACCGGACTGGAAGATGAGGAAGGATGCGATGGCCACAGGGCCGCACATCCGCTTGAGCCAGGGGCGGAACTTGCCGTCCTTGGTGGGATTGGAGCGGTCCACGATCTGGCCCATGGTCACATCGGTGAAGGCATCCACAAAGCGGGCGATCATCATGATCATGCCCACAACACCGGCGCTCACGCCCATCACGTCGGTATAGAACTTCATCAGGAAGCTGGACGACAGGATAAAAGTAAAATCGTTGGCGAAATCGCCGAACATATAGCCGACCTTGTCCCGCATCCCAAACGGGGTGGTCTTTTGCATTTCATTTGCCATTGTATTCTCCTTCGGTGGTCAATTCAAGCGGTACAGCGTTCCTTCTGCTGTATCCAAGTTTGTACTCCAATATTATGACAAACTTTTATCAAAAAATGTTAGAATATTTTTTAGGTGAATTCGTACAATTTTAAGGTATTGTTTTTGTACATTTTCACAGTTCGTTCACATTCTGTTTTTCCCTCTTTTTCCCAGCATTCACTTTTTGTGGCACTCTTTACGGAAGTTTTTAAACTCGGACAGAGATAATAGGTATTCTGCCCAGAGCAGCGCCTGTTTTCCTGAAAAAAGTCTGGATTTATTCAAAAATCTTTCTATCCCTTTTATAAAATTTCTGTCATACTGGGTATAAAGACAATAAACGCCCCTGTGGCACGCAAAATGCCGCCGGGGCTGATGAATGTGAGGTCATCCTGATGAACCGCTCCCTGCTGTATCCCCGCGCTACCACCACCCGCCGTCTCATCGGCCTGAACGGGATGTGGCGTTTCAGCTTCGACCCCGAGAGCAAGGGTGTGGAGGCCGGATGGGCGCTGGACCTGCCCTCCTCTCTTTCCATGCCGGTGCCTGCCTCCTTCTGCGACCTGTTCACCGACAAGGCCTCCCGCGAATACTGCGGTGATTTCTGGTACGAGACCAGCTTTTTTGTCCCTGCGGAATGGAGCGGCTGGGACATTGTTCTCCGGTTTAGCTCGGTCACCCACCGGGCCCGGGTCTTTGTCAATGGCGTGGAGGTGGCCCAGCACGAGGGCGGCTTCCTGCCCTTTGATGCCACCGTGACCAACATCGTGCGCTACAACCAGTTCAACAAGCTCAGTGTTCTGGCGAACAACGAGCTCAGCGAGACGATGCTGCCCGCAGGCACCACCCGCACCCTTGCAGACGGCAGAAAGATCGCCGCACCCTACTTTGATTTTTACAACTACGCCGGCATCCACCGGCCCGTCTGGCTGATGGCCCTGCCCAAGGAGCGGGTGCTGGACTATTCCACACGATACCGCCTGACCGAGACCGGAGCCGAGATCGACTATACCGTGACCACCAACGGCCCCCACCCCGTGACTGTGGAGCTTTACGACGGCTCCACCCGGGTGGCCGAAAGCTCCGGCACCACCGGTACGCTGGTGGTCAAAAACGCCAAGCTGTGGAACGTCCACGCCGCCTATCTCTACGATCTGGTCATCCGCATCCACGAGGGCAGTGCGGTGGTGGACGAGTATCTGGACCGGATCGGCATCCGCACCTTTGAGATCCGGCACGGGCGTTTCCTGCTCAACGGCAGCCCGGTCTATCTGCGGGGCTTCGGCCGGCACGAGGATGCCGACATCCGGGGCCGTGGGCTCGACCTGCCCACCGTCAAGCGGGATTTTGAGCTGATGAAGTGGATCGGCGCAAACTGCTTCCGCACCAGCCACTACCCCTACGCTGAGGAGATCTACCAGATGGCCGATGAGGAGGGCTTCCTCATCATTGACGAAGTCCCCGCCGTGGGCTTTATGCAGAGCACGGCCAACTTCCTGGCCGCCAATCAGGGCAACGGCAGGCAGCAGGGCTTTTTTGAGAAGGAGACCACGCCTGCGCTGCTCAAGAACCACAAGGCAGCCCTGACCGATATGATCGACCGGGACAAAAACCACCCCTCGGTCATCGCATGGAGCCTGCTCAACGAGCCTCAGTGCACCAGCGCGGGCACTGAGGAATACTTCAAGCCCCTGTTCGAGCTGGCCCGCCGCCTCGACCCTCAGAAGCGCCCCCGTACTTATACCGTCCTGATGACCAGCCTGCCCGACACCAGCAAGGGCCAGCGCTTTGCCGATTTCGTCAGCCTGAACCGCTACTATGGCTGGTATGTACTGGGCGGGGCCGGGCTGGCGGATGCCGAAGCCGCCTTCCGCCATGAGATAGACGGCTGGGCAAAAGTCCTGCATGGCCGCCCGCTCATCTTCACTGAGTACGGCACCGACAACCTGAGCGGTGCGCACAAACTCCCCAGTGTGATGTGGAGCGCCGAATACCAGAATGAATATCTGGAGATGACCCACGCCGTGTTCGACCACTACGATTTCGTGCAGGGTGAGCTGGTGTGGAATTTTGCCGATTTCCAGACCACCGAGGGCATCCTGCGGGTGGACGGCAACAAAAAAGGCATCTTTCCCCGCCAGCGCCAGCCCAAGGATGCGGCATATCTCTTCCGGGAGCGGTGGACAACGCTGCCGGTTGATTTCAAGAAGCGAAAAAAATGATCCCAGAAAACAGCAGCGCCCTGCCGGTTTACCCCGGCAGGGCGCTGCTTGTTTGATATGGCTTTTACTTGATGCAGCTCGAGCACGGGCTGTACCCTGCCGCAATGGCCTCCTCGTAGCTGGAGAAGAGGATCTGGTTCTTCTCCGCAGGGAGATTGGCACAGCTGGGCAGGTGAAACTTTTTGCTGTTCACGTTGCCGATATACCCCTGCTGCGCGGTGGACGCTGCCGCCGGGTCGGTGGGGTTGAGCTCAGCATCGGTGGCCGTTTTCTCGGTGCGGATGGTATAGTTCTGTCCATCGGAACCGATCACGATGGCCCCCAGCAGGTCGGTACGGTAAACATCCACGCCCGCATCCCGCAGGATGCTCAGGGTCTCCTCGTGGGGGTGGCCGTACTTGTTGTTCACACCGCAGGAGATGATGCCCATCTCGGGCAGGACGGCGTTCAGGAAGATGTAGCTCGTGCTGGTGCTGGAGCCGTGGTGGCCCACCTGCAGAACATCTGCCTTCAGGTTGGCACCGCTGTTCACAAGATCGCGCTCTGCATCCGATTCCATATCGCCGGTGAGCAGAAAGCTGGTGGAGCCGTAATCCACCCGCAGAACGATGGAGGTATCGTTGGTGTTGTCATACTGCGCCACAGGGCCCAGCATGGTCACAGTGGCACTGCCCAGCGGCCAGACTGTACCCGCAGCGGGCACCTCCACCTGCAGGCCCTGCTGCCCGGTGTACTTGACGAAATCCTGAAAGCACTTGGTAGAGGCTTCCGTCACGGGGCTGTACACATGGTCTGCCGGGAAATAGGCCAGCGCAGCGGACAGGCCGCCCACATGATCCTCGTGGGCGTGGGAGCAGAACACATACTGCAGCTCCTCCACGCCGAGATTCTGCAGGTAGGAGACGACATAACTGCCATCGTCCACGTTGCCGCCGTCGTAGAGCATATACCGGCCGTCACATTCCACCAGCACGCTCAGGGCCTGCCCCACATCCAGGAAGTGCATCTCGAAGTTGGCGGTCTGGCCGTCTCCGGCAGGCTGGGCAGTGCTGACCGTAGGGGTGCTGCTGCCCGGCACCACCGCCGAGGCATCACAGGCGGCAAGGCCAAGGGCCAGCGCCGCTGCCAGGGCCAGAGCGGCAATGCGCCGCCAGAGGCTTACTTTTTCTTTTTTGAAGTTTTCCACGCTGTATTCTCTTTCTGTTGATCATTCTTCGGCTTACGGGGTGCCGTACCGTTGGGCGCAAAGCGTGCGCCGGGGCTGGGCTGGCGGCCGCCTGCGGTGCGGGCCGGGGCGGTTCCGCGGCTCTGATTCCTGCCTCCCCTGCCCTTGTTGGGGCGGACGGTATAGGTGCCGTCGTTGTGGATGGTCACCTCGGCAGGCTCGGCCCGGCGGGCAGAGCGCTGGACCGCGCGGCGGCCCTCGGCTGGCACCAGAAGCGGGATCAAATCTTCCCGGTGGGTCATTTTCAGCGCCTTGATGACCTTTTCGGCATTGCGGGGCTCGTAATACTGGAGCAGGGCGCGCTGGAGCGCTTTTCCCTCCGCAGTTTTTTCCACGAACACAGGCTTGAGGGTGTAGGGGTCAAGGCCGGTGTAGAACATGCAGGTGCTCACCGTGCCGGGGGTGGGATAGAAATCCTGCACCTGCTCGGGGCGCATGTGGTTTTTGTAGAGATATTCGGCCAGATAGACGGCATCGCTCAGGGTGCTGCCCGGGTGGCTGGACATCAGGTAGGGCACGAGGTACTGCTTTTTGCCCGCCTTCTTGCTCAGCTCGTAGAACTTATCCTTGAACTTGTTGAAGGTCTGGATGGGCGGCTTGCCCATGTAGGCCAGTGTATTGGGGGCGCAGTGCTCCGGGGCCACCTTCAGCTGGCCGGAGACATGATACTCCACCAGCTCCTTGAAGAAGGTGTCGTCCGGGTCAGCCATCAGGTAATCGAACCGGATGCCGCTGCGGATGAACACCTTTTTCACGCCGGGCAGTTCCCGGACACGGCGCAGGATCTTGAGGTAATCGCTGTGATCCACGATCATGTGGGAGCAGGTGGTGGGGGCCAGGCAGTGCTTGCCGCCATTGCACATGCCCCGCAGCATCTGCTCCCGGCAGGACGGGAACCGGAAGTTGGCGGTGGGGCCGCCGATATCGTGGATGTAGCCCTTGAAATCAGGCTCGTGGGTCATCCGCTCAGCCTCGGCCACAATGCTGTCGGCACTGCGGCTGGTGACCCGGCGGCCCTGATGCAGCTGGATGGCGCAGAAGTTGCAGCCGCCGAAGCAGCCGCGGTTCTGGATGATGGAGAACTGCACCTCCCGGATGGCAGGCACGCCGCCCATGCTCTCATAGATGGGGTGGTAGCGGCGGGTGTAGGGCAGTGCATACACCTTGTCCAGCTCCCAGCGCACCAGCGGCTTTGCCGGGATGTTCTGCACAAGGTACTTTTCACTCTGCTTCTGGACAATGATCTGCCCGCTGACCACATCCTGATTGTCCATCTGGATGCGGCAGGCTTTGGCGTAGGCCACCTTATCGGAGGCCACTTTCCGGAAACCGGCGCACTCCACATACTTTTCAGGCAGGTGGTCGAAATCGGTCAGGTAGCAGGTGCCGTCCACATCGGTGATGGACTCCACCGGCTCCCCTGCCGCCAGCCGCCGGGCGATCTTCACGGTCTGGTGCTCGCCCATGCCAAAGCTGATGAGATTGGCTCCGGAGTCCTCCGCAATGCTGGGCAGAACGGTGTCCAGCCAGTAATCGTAGTGGGCAAACCGGCGCAGAGAAGCCTCCAGACCGCCCAGGATCACAGGCAGGTCGGGGTAGGCCTCCTTGGCCAGCCTGGTGTAAACGGTGGCGCTGCGGTCAGGCCGCGCGCCGCCGATGCCGCCGGGAGAGTATTCGTCCTCGGCACGCGGAATTTTTGCCACGGAGTAGTGGCTCACCATGCTGTCCACGTTGCCGCCGCCGATGAAAAAGCCGTACTTCGGCCTGCCGAACCGCTTGAAGTCCTCGCAGTCGGAATAACGGGGCTGGGCCAGCACGCCGACCTTATAGCCCTCGGCCTCCAGCAGGCGGCTGATGATGGCGGTGCCAAAGCTGGGGTGGTCAACGTAGGCATCGCCGCCCACCACCACAAAGTCCAGCTGATCCCACCCCCGGGCTTCCATGTCCGCCCGGCTGATGGGAAGAAATTCGGTGTAGATCGGGGAAGAGTTATCCATAGTGTTCCTCACTGGTTAAACATCTCTGTCTGCTCCCCTGACAGGGAGCCAAGAGAAGTGTTGCTTGTGTTCTTATTCCTCCGGCTGATTCATCTGCATCTCCAGCCACTGCTGGCGGCTGATGAGGACAGCGCGGGGCTTGGCACCCTCATAGGGGCCGATGATGCCCTTCTGCTCCATCTCATCCATGATGCGGGCGGCGCGGGCATAACCCAGCTTACAGCGGCGCTGCAGCAGGCTGGTGGATGCCTGCCCGGCATCGATGACCACCTCAACGGCCTGCTTGAGCATCGGGTCGCTGCCGGTCTCCTCATCCGCATCTGCAGAGGATGCGCCCTTCTTGCCATCCTGAATGGCGTGCTTTTCCATGGCTTCGATCATGGCCTCGTCGTACTGGACGGTGGCGCTCTGCTTGATGAAGTCCAGCACGCGGCTGATCTCCTCATCCCGCACAAAGGTGCCCTGGATACGCACCGGCTTGGGCGCGCCCACAGGCATAAAAAGCATGTCGCCCTGGCCCAGCAGCTTCTCGGCACCGGCACCATCCAGAATGGTGCGGCTGTCCACCTGACTGGACACAGCAAAGGCAATGCGGCTGGGGATGTTGGCCTTGATCAGGCCGGTGATGACATCCACGCTGGGGCGCTGGGTGGCAACGATGAGGTGCATTCCGGCGGCGCGGGCCTTCTGGGCAATCCGGCAGATGGAATCCTCCACGTCCTTGCCCACGACCATCATCAGATCGGCCAGCTCGTCGATGATGATGGCGATATAGGGCATCTTTTCCAGCATGGGGTCGGTGGCCGCCAGCTTGTTGAAGGATTTGATGTCACGGACATTGTTTTCCGCAAACAGGTGGTAGCGGCGCTCCATCTCCTGCACCGCGCTGCTCAATGCGCCCGCCGCCTTTTTCGGCTCGGTGATGACAGGCATCAGCAGGTGGGGGATGCCGTTGTATTCAGCCAGCTCCACCACCTTGGGGTCGATGAGCATGAGCTTCACGTCCTCGGGGCTGGAGCGGAACAGGATGCTGATGATGATGCTGTTCACACAGACAGATTTACCACTGCCGGTGCTGCCCGCGATGAGCAGATGGGGCATCTTGCACAGGTCGGCCACCTGGGCCACACCGGCAATGTCCTTGCCCAGCGCCACGCCCAAGGGCGAGGTCATCCGCAGGAAGGCCTGGCTTTCAAAGACACTGCGGATAAAAACGGGGGTCTTTTTGTGGTTGGGCACCTCGATGCCCACGGCGGGCTTGCCGGGGATGGGTGCTTCCATGCGGACATCGGCCACGGCAAGGTTCAGGGCGATATCATCGGCCAGCGAGGTGATGCGGCTGATCTTCACGCCCGCCATGGGCTGGACCTCGTACCGGGTAACGGAGGGTCCCCGCGAGATATCCAGCACCCGGGTGCGCACGCCGAAGCTTTCCAGCGTGTCCACCAGCTTCTGGGCGTTGGCCTTCAGCTCGTCCTGGGCACCGGGGTCACTCTCCTCGGCAGACTTTTCAAACAGCTCGATGCTGGGGTACTGATACTGGAAGGTCTCCACCACCTCCGGCTCCTCGGCCGGGGCGGTGGCGGCAGCCTGCTCGCCTGCGGCGGGTTTTTCCATGGCGGCCGCCACCAGCGTGTTCAGGTCTTTTTCCTCCACCGGTTCGCTGGTAATGCTGATCCAACCGTCCTCGTCCGGTTCACTGCGCATGGCCACCGCGTTTTCCGCGCTGACCCGCACCGGCACCACCGGCTCATCCGTGGTGGGCAGGGTGGGGGTCTGGAACACCGGCATCTCAGGCTGCACGGGCTCTGCCGGTGCAGCCGCAGGGGCTTCCGGGGCCGCAGGCGGCACGGTGGGGTTCACCACAGGGGCCGGAGCAGGCGATCCGGCGGGCGTGAAGAAATCCTCGGCGGCAGTCTCCACGGCATCCGGCACCACCGGTTTGACGATGGCCCGGGGCGGGGCCTTTTGGAGCGGGTCCTGCCCAAAGGTGCCGCCCGGCCCGATGATGATGGGCTCAATGGGCTCGCTTCCGCCCTCGGAAACAGAGGTATCCGGCCCAAGATCAATATCAAACGCCGCGCGGGGATGGTTGGAGGTCACCTTGACCGGCTCAAAGGCTGGGGCAGGCTGGGCGGGAGCCGGTTCCGGCTCCACCGGCGCAGGCGGCTCGTAGCCCAGAGAATCGTCCACGGGAGCAGGTTCCGCTTCGCCTTCCATCTCCTTGGTCACCTTGTGGCCCCAGCTGAACACGCCGGACAGCCACCCGGGCACCGGAATGCCGCCGGGCACGTCTTCCTCATCGAAATTATCATCGTAATCGTCCGCAGGCTCCTCGGCGCAGTCCTCCTCTTCCGCCTGCCGGGCCGCAAGGCGCTCAGCACGGCGGGCGGCGTTCTGTTCATAGACCGCCACGCCTTTTTCATGCACACCGCCGCCCACATTGCAGAGCCACTGCCAGCACTCGGCAGGGGTGATATCAAAAATATACAGGCTGGCGCACAGGGCCAGCACCGCCATGACCAGATTGGCCGCAGGCCGCCCGCAGAGCAGGAGCAGGTTGCCGCCCAGCAGAGTGCCCAGTACGCCGCCGCCCAGCCAGGCATTCGCGCCATTCTGGTAGCAGGCAGCGATCATCTGGGCAGCGGTCAGGTCGGCGGGGATATCCGAAAACACGATGACCGTGCCGCTGGCAAAGATCAGCCCCAGCAGCAGCTTGAACACCTGCATCAGCAGGTCCTGCCCCCGGGTGTAGAGGATGGCCAGGTAGCACACCGCTGCGCCCAGCACAAAGCTGCCGCAGCCGAACAGCCCGAATAGGATCTGGTGGGCGCTCTTCCAGACGGAGTCCCCCTCCACGAACGCCAGCACGATGAGCAGCAGCCCCACAAACAGGGTGCCCAGCCCCGCCGGCATCCGCTCCTCGGCCCGGCTTTTTCTGCGTGCAGACGCGCGCTTTGCAGTTGTTTTTCGCTTTCGTTTTGCCATTTTCTGTTCTGACCCCTGTCCTTTGTTCCCATAGTATTCGATTCTTTCATTATACCACGGGTTGGGTCAAGTGGCAATTACAGAATGCAGACCGGTTTGACCCTTGAATGCCGCGTGCGGCATCCATTCCGCACAGATAAGGCAGCAGGCAAAAATACAGGGTGCCGTCCCGGTGCAGGCTTCCGCTGAAGCTGCCCTCGGCTGTTCCAGCCAGGGCCAGCAGCTTCCGGCATTTTTCCTCCGTCAGGCAGACGTTCCGGGCGGTGTCATCGTCTGCTGTCAGCTTGAACTGCTGTTCAAAGCCGTCCACGGGGTTTTGCACCGATGCGCTCCGGACAAGCTGCCCCAGCTTCCCTCTTGGGGTAAAGGTCAGGCTCACCGGCATTGGTGTACCGTACCGGCAGATGCCCCACAGACCGATATAATCATTGAGGTAGTCGTAACCATCCATGGCACTGACCTCCTCCACAGAGGAAGCCGTGCTGACGGCAGCCGGCGCACTGCTGGCCGGTGCGGCATCGCCCGCGACTTTGGCGCGACCCTGAACGAGAAGTTCCTCAACTAAGCCATCTTTCTCCATTCTTCTTCATCATAGCAGAACAGGCATCCTGCCCGATACCGCCAAACGGTAACGCAGGATGCCTGTTCTGCTTTATGTTTCCCGGAATTCCCGTGTATTGAACGGCGCTTTTTAATGCTGGATCTGTCCGCCTGCCCGGGTCGCTTTTTTCATCCGTAAATCTGTGAAGGGTGCCAATGCTTCGATCAGTGCATGATCGTGGTTCTGCACCAGACGGCTTTGGGGGCCGAAAAGCATGGTCTGTTCCACATCCTCCGTACTGGCAGCCCAGCCCGGCGCACCGGTACGGGCAAACTGCATCACAGCGCCAAAAATTTCCGCTTCCAGCTGCTTTGCTCCCTCAAAGGCACACACTGGCACAAGCTCTGTGTTGTGGAACACAAATGGGATATCCGCACAGTGCCACGGGGTGCTTTTTCCCATCAGAGGGAAATCCTGATCAAACAGATAACTGTACACCTTTCCGCCCGCCTTGGCACGCTCCCGGACATATTTGATCGTGGGGGCGCGGAAGCTGGTATCTGCCAGCAGCAGGTCTTCCTCCGGGCGGTGCGGGTAGGCAGTGCGGAACTGTTCCCGCAGGGTCTCTGCGGCAGACAGACCCACTGCTTCCTCCGGGCCAACTCCTTTCAGACCATCAAAGAAACCGTAGAACTCCGAATAAACCGTACCGATCAGCACCGGAACGTTTGCAGTCTCGGGCCGAAACCCACTGCCGTTTTGGAGCGGATCTCCAAGATAGAAGCGGTTCGGGTGGGGACTTTGGCCCACGTTCGCGCCTTTTGCTTTCAGAGCTGGGCTGACGTTCCGGTAAGCCTGCGCCAGCTGGTGGTAGGGCACAGTTTCCAGCTGCTGTGCTGTCTGCACGCCAAGCTCCTGCATCAGCGCCTGCACACAGTCCCTGCCGCTGCCGACACTGTCGTTCAGCAAGCCTTCCAACACACCACTCATTATCATCGCCCTGTGGTACAGGCCATCTGCTGCCGGGGTCTGCAGCAGCGTTGTCACTTTGGCACCGCCGCCGGACTGGCCGAATACCGTCACGCAGCCGGGATCGCCGCCAAACGCTGCAATATTGTCCCGCACCCACTGCAGTGCCAGGATGATATCATCCCCACCCGCATTGCCGGAGTTTGCGTACTCCTCCCCAAAATCGGAGAGATCCAAGTAGCCCAGGATGTTCAGCCGGTGGTTCAGTGACACCACCACGCAGTCCCCTTCCCGCGCCATGTTTCCGCCCTCGTAGGCCACCTGCTCAATGGACGAGCCGGCAAAAAATCCGCCGCCATGGAGCCAGACCAGCACCGGCCGCTTTTGGGCATCGCAGGCCGGGGTCCAGATGTTCAGGTTCAGGCAGTCCTCATCCTGCACCCAGTAGCGGTGGGGCACACGCAGTTCGCCGCCGGGCTTGTCGATGCTCAGCAGAGGGCAGACGCAGCCGTAACTGGAAGCGTCCAGCGGCTCTGCCCAAGGCTGGGGCGGCTGGGGTGCATGGAAGCGTACCGCCCGCCCATACGGAATGCCCTTGAAGCTGCTGATCTCCCGGAAGCGATATCCCCGCACCGGACCGTAATTTGTCTGAACCACCGGGAAATCCGGCGCACAGCAAAATGCCTTTTCCATAAATGACCTCCTTCTTTCAAAAAGACAGACCCCCGGTACTGCAACCATGGCACCCGGAGGTCTGTTTTTGTTATCCTAAATCTTCGCCGTTGGTGGCAATGACCTTCTGATACCAGTAGAAGCTGTCCTTCTTTTCGCGGCTCAGATCACCCGTGCCGTCGTCAAACTTGTTGACGTAGATGAAGCCATATCGCTTTGCCATCTCACCGGTGGAGGCACTCACCAGATCAATGCAGCCCCAGGGGGTGTAACCCATCAGGTCCACGCCGTCCTTTACAGCCTCGGCCATCTGCTCGATGTGTGCCCGCAGGTAGTCGATGCGGTAGCTGTCGTGGATCTTTCCGTCGGCATCCTTCTTGTCGTAAGCGCCCAGGCCGTTTTCCACCACCATCAGGGGAATGCGGTAGCGGTCGTAGATCGCGTTGAGGGTGTAGCGCAGACCAATGGGATCGATCTGCCAGCCCCAGTCGGAGGCTTTCAGGTAAGGATTCTTCTTACCAGCAATGATGTTGCCGCCCACATCATCGGCATCCTTGTGGGTGGTGATGCAGTTGGACATATAGTAGCTGAAGGTGTAGAAATCAACAGTACCTGCCTTCAGGATGGCAGCATCCTCCGGCTCCTGCCGGATGGTGATATTATTCTCGGCAAAATAACGCTTCATGTAAGAAGGATACTCGCCGCGGACATGCATATCAGAGCAGAACCAGTTGCTGATCTGCATGGCCTTCTGGTTGGCGATCTCGTCGGCCGGGTCGCAAGTCAGTGCGTAGCTGGTGATAAAGCAGATCATGCAGCCCATCTTGAACTGAGGGTAGTGGTCGTGGGCATACCGGACAGCCTCTGCACTGGCCACAAACTGGTGATGCAGCGCCTGAAAACGCTCCTGCTTGTTGTCCGGCACCTTGTCGGTAGGGCCTTCAAAGCCCTGGATGGTGCCTGTTTCCAGGATCGCGCCCATCGGCATGGTACCGCAGTTGATCTCGTTGAAGGTCAGCCAGTACTTGACCTTATCCTTGTACCGCTCAAAAATAGCCTTGCAGTAGTTCATATAGAACTCGATGAGTTCCCGGCTGGCCCAACCGTTGTACTTTTCCACCAGCGCATAGGGCAGTTCATAGTGACTGATGGTGACCAGCGGCTCGATGCCGTGCTTCTTGCAGCAGTCAAAGACCTTGTCATAGAATTCAAGGCCCTTCTCGTTCGGCTCAGTCTCCATGCCGGTGGGGAAAATGCGGGTCCAGTTGATGGAGGTGCGGAAGGTCTTGAAGCCCATCTCGGCGAAGAGAGCAATGTCCTCCTCGTAGTGGTGGTAGAAGTCGATGGCCTCATGGCTGGGATACAGCCGGTCGGAGCGGATAGCAGTTGTCACCCATTTCGGGCTGGTGTGAGAGCCATTGGTGCACAGGTCAGGGACACTGGGGCCTTTGCCATCCACGTCCCATGCGCCCTCGAACTGGTTGGCTGCACAGGCACCGCCCCACAGGAAATCATCACGGAAAACGCTCATAAGTTTCTACTCCTATTCTATTTTGTTCTGGTTCAGGCGGGGTTCTGTTCAAAGAACAGCTTCAGGGCACCGATCAGGTTGGCATCGTTGCCATAGCGGCAGCGCACCAGCTCCGGCTTGACCGCCGGCATGACTGTGCAGCGCTCAAACAGCCAATCCAACTCGGCCTGAATCGCAGGCAGCAGAGCCTCCGCTGCGCTGATACCGCCGCCGATGGCCACCTTTTCCACATCCAGCACATGCTGCAGGCTCAGGATGCCAACGGCCACCCGCCGGGCAAAAATCTTGAGAGCCTTCTGCGCTTCCGGCTCCCCGGCATTGTAAGCCGCAAAGATTTCTTCCCCGGTGGGCATGGGGCTGCCCGTCGGCAGATGCTTCTGCCGGGCATACTCTAAGATCAGGCCACTTGCCGAGGCCATTCCCGCCCAGAGGGGTGCTTCGGAATACCGCTCTACCGAGGTCAGTTTGAAATCATCGTCGGCCATCTTTGAAATATCCGAGACAAGGCCGCTAACCTCGCCTGCGGCAGCGTGAGCGCCCATCAGCACCTTCCCGTTCAGGATGATGCCGCCGCCGATGCCGGTGCCCAGCACCAGCACAAGGCCATTTTCCACACCGGCCAGCGCACCGGTCCAACCCTCCGCTGCTGCGGCACACTTGCCATCGTTGGCGATGGTCACCGGCACGCCCAGCCGTGCCTCTACCTGCGCAGCAAAGGGCTGCTCCCACATAAAGGCACTGAGCATTCCACCGGTATGGGCGATGCCGTTTCTGGTATCGATGCGGCCCGGCATAGAGATGGCGCAGCCCACGAACTTTCCCTGAAGGGGAGCGGCAAAGCCCTCGATGGCCGCCAGAAGGTCATCCATATTCGTCAGCGGTGTCGGAACCTTTCCGCCGGAGATTTTCCGGGCCTGTTCATCGGCCAGGCTGTACTTGATGAAGGTTCCGCCGATGTCGATCAAAAGATACTGTTTCATCTTATCTCCTGCTTTCTGTTGGTTGTTTTCAGACTCATGCAAAGCCCAACGCGGCAGCCAGCTCCACAGCTCCCTTTTCCGAATACTCAATACAGAATGATTTTAGCACAACACAGGGCAGCACGCAATAGAGCGGCAGCAGAGCATCCATCACAGGGCGGTAGCCGTTGGCATACAGGTGCATTCCTGCCGCGGCAGGCATCTGTTGCATAGGGGCAGCACTGTTCGATCATAGAACAGGAGGAACGGGATCGCCAGCAGAGCAAAAACAGCGCCCATCACCAGTCGGCCGTCCTTTTATTTCACACCTCCTGCTGCTTGCAGGCATCCCCGCGCAGGAGGGCACTGGTCTGACCGAAGCAAAGACCACCAACACCTCCAACGAACTGGCCCGCTCCGGCCAGGACCTGGGCGACCACCAGAAGCACACCCTCCCCTACGCATGGGTTGCATCTGCTATTATGGTCGCTGTGGGCTGCGTAGCCTGTGGGCTGCTGTTCTGAGGTCTCACCAAAAGAAACACCTTCCTCCTTTTTCACCCATTCCCTCATTCTGATTCCGAAACGTCTGCCGGGCGGAGTACCCGCAGCACGCCACGGAATGCGTGCAAACCAGCAGATTTCCACCCGGTGCTCCGGGTGGTGTCGGCTGGTTTTGCCGTTGTTAGTGGGCGCGCGCCAGAAGTTAGGGCGCACGGTATCGTCCAGCAGCTGCACGCCGTTATAGCGGATGGACACAAGCCCCTTGCCGCGGCCGAAAATATACTCGAAGCCCTCGCCCTTTACGCCGATGTTGCAGTCCATCTCTACCAGCTGCGGAGCGGGCAGGGTCAGCCGGGCGGCGACGTGGTTGTGCCATACCTGCCCAAAAGCGGCTTCATAGCCCACCGGGATGCCGGGCAGCACAGCCCGCTGCACAGCAGTAACGGTCATGCAGGCAAGCCCTGCTTCCGGCAGAGCGAACGGGAACGCGATGTGCACGGTTTTACCGGGTGCACAGTCTGCCCGGAGCACCGCACGGCGCTCCGGCTTGCCGTTGACCGAGGATGCAAACACAAGGTCGTAGGCGGTCAGGTCGGTAAAGAGGTTCCGGTTTTCAACGATTGCTTCCGTGTCGGTCAGGATGATTTTCAAGGGGGCGTATGCCGCCTTGACCGCATCCATCTTGGGGGTGTTACGGCGGTCGGGCAGCACCAGACCGTCCACGCAGAATTCCCGGTCGGTGGGGCGGTCGCCGAAGTCGCCGCCGTGTAGGCAAAGCCGGGCGCGGCCTGCGGAATAATAAGTCTTGAGGGGGTCGAGGCTTTTTTCTTTTTTGGGAAAATATTTCAAACCCGTGCACTTCCGAGGGCGGCTCATTCGTATCCAGAATGAAGCGACAAAACCGGGTGTACACCCCGGCAGCGACACACAATCAGAAGAGGGGATATCATTATGAAAAAGACGATTTCTGTTTGCATGACGGCTGTGATGGCCCTTTCC
>ENA-ORRL01000929-ORRL01000929.1-human-gut-metagenome-genome-assembly--contig:-NODE-929-length-26502-cov-10.419291_pt1 | contig 26502 bp, 18 predicted proteins | sample MGYA00242175_ERZ509134 | MGnify/ENA primary metagenome ERZ509134 (study PRJEB26280, sample SAMEA2338660) | human gut metagenome | biome: human gut; feature: human-associated habitat; material: faeces... | reverse complement strand
AGAAGGGTTACTTCCCTTTGTGGAGCGTTCCTCCGGCGGCATTCGGATGTTCCGGGAAAACGACTTCGAGTGGCTGCAGGTCATCCGCTGCATGAAGAAAGCCGGAATGTCCATCAAGGATATCCGGCAGTATATTGAGCTTTCCATGCAGGGAGACGACACCATTGACACCCGGCTGGAAATGTTCCGGCATCAGCGGGAGGTGCTCACCCAGCAAATCCAGCAGTTACAGCACACGCTGGAGACCGTGGAGTATAAATGCTGGTTCTATGAAGCCGCCAAAGCCGCTGGGACAGTGGATGTCCCCGGTGCAATGACCGATGCGGACGTGCCGGAGCAATTTCGTGCCATCCGGCAGGAGCTGCGGGGACAGAAGATTCCGAATGGCGAAAAATAAGAAATGCCGTTCCAGTTGCTTAAAAAACCAACTGGGGCTTTCATTGCTTCGCAAACGCTAATTTTCCGAAGAAAACAAATAATCCGAACCCGTCTCCTATCGGAAACAAGTTCGGATTATTTTTGTTTGGTCCGAGTGGCGAGAATCGAACTCACGGCCTCTTGAACCCCATTCAAGCGCGCTACCAAAACTGCGCTACACCCGGATATCGTCCTCTGCCTCCCTACCGAAGCATTGGCGACAAAAGATATTATACGCATCTTTCCGGGTTTTGTCAACACTTTTCTGCATCTTTTTCTGATTTTTTCAAGAAAAGTATGATTTTCGTCGTATGAGCGCCGCTTTACTTTTTTGCTTTTGCACCAGTTTCTGCTTCCGCGGCCCGCAGCTGTCTGTCCTTTTCCAGCAGGGGCTTGAGGTACTGGCCGGTAAAGCTGCCGGGCACCTCGGCCACCTGCTCGGGCGTACCCTCGGCAATCACCAGGCCGCCGGCGCTGCCGCCTTCAGGGCCAAGGTCAATGATGTGATCGGCGCACTTGATGAGATCCAGATTGTGCTCGATGACAATGACCGTGTTGCCCGCATCCACCAGCTTCTGCAGCACCTCGATCAGGCGATGCACGTCCGCAATGTGCAGGCCTGTGGTAGGCTCATCGAGGATATACACCGTCTTGCCGGTGCTGCGTCGGGCTAGCTCATTGGCCAGTTTGACACGCTGGGCTTCGCCGCCGGACAGGGTGGTGGCGCTCTGACCCAGGGTCACATAGCCAAGGCCCACATCCAGCAGGGTCTGCAGCTTGCGGGCGATCTTGGGCTGGTTTGCAAAGAACACCACCGCCTCCTCCACGGTCATGTTCAGCACATCGGAGATGGTCTTTTCCTTATACTTTACCTCCAGCGTCTCGCGGTTATAGCGCGCGCCCTTGCATACCTCGCAGGGGACATAGACATCCGGCAGGAAGTGCATCTCGATCTGCAGGATGCCATTGCCCTCACAAGCCTCACAGCGGCCGCCCTTGACGTTGAAGCTGAACCGGCCTGGGCCATAACCGCGCATCTTTGCATCCTGGGTCTCGGCAAAGACGGCGCGGATATCGTTGAACACGCCGGTATAGGTGGCCGGGTTTGAGCGGGGCGTGCGGCCGATGGGCTGCTGGTCGATGCCAATGACCTTATCCACAAACTCAAGACCCTCCACCCCGTCGCACTTGCCCGCACGGCTGCGGGCACCGTTCAGCTCACAGGCCAGCGTCTTGTACAGGATCTCATTGATCAGGCTGGACTTGCCGGAACCGGAAATGCCGGTCACACAGACGAACTCCCCCAGCGGGAACCGGACATCAATGTTGCGCAGGTTGTTTTCCCGGGCACCTTTCACGGTCAGGAAGTTTCCATTGCCGGTGCGGCGGGTCTGGGGCACAGCAATGCGCTTGCGGCCGGAAAGGTAATCGCCGGTGATGCTCCGCTTGGCCTTACAGATATCCTTCACGGAGCCCGCCGCCACGATCTCGCCGCCATGAACGCCCGCGCCGGGGCCCACATCCACGATATAGTCCGCGCTGCGCATGGTATCCTCATCGTGCTCGACCACGATGACGGTATTGCCGAGATCCCGCAGGTTCTTCAGGGTCGCAATGAGCTTGTCGTTGTCACGCTGGTGCAGGCCAATGCTGGGCTCGTCCAGCACATAGAGCACACCGGACAGCGCACTGCCGATCTGGGTGGTGAGGCGGATGCGCTGGCTTTCGCCGCCGGACAGGGTGCCAGCCGCGCGGGCCAGGGTCAGGTAATCCAGACCCACGCTCTGCAAAAACTGCAGGCGGTTCCGGATCTCTTTCATGATCTGGCCACCGATCTGCCTCTGCTTCTCGGTCAGGTTCGGCTCATTTTCGGCAATAAATTTCAGCTCATCCCGGATGGACATTTCGCAGAACTCGCTGATGTTCTTATCCCCAACGGTCACTGCCAGCACCACCGGCTTCAGGCGCTTGCCGTGGCAGTCCGGGCACTCCACGCCGGACATGAAGCTGCCGATCTCTTCCTTCATCCACTCGCTGTTGGTCTCCCGGAAGCGGCGCTCCAGGTTCTCCACGATGCCCTCAAACGTATTATAGTAGACCCCGCTGCCGAACTCGTTGGATCGGTGCATCTCGATCTTTTCGCCGTTGGTGCCGTAGAGCAGGGCGTTCACCGCCTCGGTGCTCATATCCTTGATGGGCGTGTCCAGCGTAAAGCCGTATTTTTTACCCAGACCAAGGTAGTACATTTCGCTGACAGAGCCCTCGGCGTAGTACCAGCCGCTGGCCTTGATGGCTCCCTGCCGGATTGACAGGTTCTTATTGGGCAGGATGCGCTCCTCGTCCACCCGCATAAACGTACCAAGGCCCGTGCACTTCTCACAGGCACCCTGGGGGTTGTTGAAGGAGAAGAGCCGGGGCGACAGATCCCCAATGGAGATGCCGTGCTCCGGGCAGGCAAAGTTCTGGCTGAAGGTCATACACTCCCCACCGATGACATCGATCTCAGCGATGCCTCCGGTCAGGGCCAGCGCAGTTTCCAGCGAATCTGCCAGACGGCCCCGGATGCCCTTGCGCATGGCAAGGCGGTCCACCACGATCTCCACCGTGTGCTTGATGTTCTTTTCCAGCGTGATTTCTTCGTCCAAGTCATACAGGTTACCGTCGATCCTCACACGGGAGTAGCCGCCCCGCCGGGCGGCATCCAGCTCCTTCTGCTGCGTGCCCTTGCGCTGGCGTACCACAGGAGCCAGCACCTGGAATTTGGTGCCGTCCTCCAGCTTGAGCACGGCATCCACCATCTCATCCACGGTCTGCTGGCTGATGACACGGCCGCACACCGGGCAGTGGGGCACGCCCACCCGGGCATACAGCAGGCGCAGGTAATCATAGATCTCGGTCACGGTGCCCACGGTAGAGCGGGGGTTGTGGCTGGTGGTCTTCTGGTCAATGGAAATGGCCGGCGACAGGCCGGTGATCTCATCCACATCGGGCTTGTCCATCCGGCCCAGGAACATCCGGGCGTAGCTGGAAAGGCTCTCCACATAGCGGCGCTGGCCGTCGGCATAAATGGTATCGAAGGCAAGGCTCGACTTGCCGGAACCGGACAGGCCGGTCATAACAATGAATTTTTCGCGCGGGAGGGTCAGATCAATATTCTTCAGGTTGTGCTCCCGTGCGCCTTTGATGACGATCTTATCGTTTGCCAAGGTACTTTCTCCCTCTTCTCTGTGTCTGTGCATGGTTCTGCCTGCGCTCGGTCTCGGCATCCGAGTCCACGGTGGGGTTCTCGCCCCGGCGCAGGCGGTCGATCTGGTCACGCAGGAAGGCTGCATGCTCAAATTCCAGCAGCTTGGCAGCCTCCTTCATCTCACGGGTCAGGCGCTCGATGGCAGCTTCCCGCTCCAGTTTGCCCATGCGGCGGGTATTCCGCTTTGCGTTCTCCGCCTTATCGCTGATCTCAATGCTGTCCGCAATGGCCTTGACGATGGTCTTAGGCACGATGCCGTGTTCTTCATTGTAGGCCATCTGGATGGCACGGCGGCGCTCGGTCTCGGTGATGGCGCGTTCCATGCTGTCCGTCACCTCATCGGCGTACATAATGACAAGACCCTCGGCGTTGCGGGCCGCGCGGCCAATGGTCTGGATGAGGCTGGTCTCACTGCGCAGGAAGCCTTCCTTGTCGGCATCCAGGATCGCCACAAGGCTGACCTCGGGCAGATCCAGACCCTCACGCAGGAGGTTGATGCCCACCACCACATCGATGGAGCCCAGGCGCAGATCTTTGATGATCTCCATCCGTTCAAAGGTATCCACCTCGTGGTGCATATATTTGACCTTGATGCCCTGCTCGGTCAAGAAGTCGGTCAGGTCCTCGGCCATCTTCTTGGTCAGGGTGGTCACAAGAACACGCTCGTTCTTCGCCGTGCGGGCGTTGATCTCGCCCAGCAGGTCAGTCACCTGCCCCTCCACAGGCCGCACCGAGATCAGCGGGTCCAGCAGGCCGGTGGGCCGGATGACCTGCTGCGCAATCCGGGTGCTGTTCCGGCGCTCGTACTCGCCCGGCGTGGCCGAGACGAACACCATCTGGTTCAGTTTGCTTTCCACCTCCTCAAACTTGAGGGGGCGGTTGTCAAAAGCCGACGGCAGACGGAAGCCATATTCCACCAGCGTCTTTTTGCGGGCATAGTCGCCGCCGTACATAGCGCGCACCTGCGGCAGGGTCACATGGCTCTCATCCACAAAAAGCAGAAAATCCTCCGGGAAATAATCCAGCAGGGTGGTGGGCATACTGCCCGGCGCACGGCCCGACAGCACCGCCGAGTAGTTCTCGATGCCCTTGCAGATCCCCACCTCGGTCAGCATCTCGATGTCGTAGTTCGTTCGCTGCTGGATGCGCTGGGCTTCAATGAGCTTGCCCTCGGCGGTAAACTTCTTCACCTGCTCGTCGCACTCGGCGCGGATCTTTTCAATGGCCGCTGCCTTTTTATCGGCGCTGACGATGTAGTGGCTGGCCGGGAAGATGGCCACATGCTTCACCACATTCTGCCGGGTGCCGGTAACGGGGTTGAACTCCGTGATGCGGTCGATCTCATCCCCGAAGAACTCCACCCGGATGGCAAGGTCGCTCATGTAGGCCAGATAGATATCCACCGTGTCGCCGTGAACGCGGAACTTATTGCGGATAAAATTGATGTCGTTCCGCTCATATTGCAGGGTGACCAGCTTTTTGCACAGGTCGTCACGCTCCATCTGCATCCCGGGCCGCAGGCTGATGACCATGCTGCGGTAATCGATGGGGTCGCCCAGAGAGTAGATACAGGACACCGATGCCACAATGATGACATCCCGCCGCTCCGAAAGCGCCGCCGTGGCCGAGTGGCGCAGGCGGTCGATCTCATCGTTGATGGCGCTGTCCTTTTCAATGTAGGTATCGGTGCTGGGGATGTAGGCTTCGGGCTGGTAGTAATCATAGTAGGAAACAAAATACTCCACCGCATTGTCCGGGAAGAACGAGCGGAACTCGGTGCAGAGCTGGGCCGCCAGCGTCTTATTATGGGCCAGCACCAGCGTGGGGCGGTTGCACCGGGCGATCACGTTGGCCATGGTAAAGGTCTTGCCGCTGCCGGTCACACCCAGCAGGGTCTGGCAGCGGTCGCCCCGCTCAACGCCCTCTACCAGCTGTTCAATGGCCTGGGGCTGGTCACCCGTGGGGGCATAGTTGGAGACGAGATGGAACTGTTCATCGGCCATGTCTCGGTTCTCCTTTCTGTTCTCAGATAGAACTACAAATAGTTGTGCTTTTCATGTTGATTATAACACAATTATTTTATAATATCAATACGGCCTGAGCATCTCCCCGGTCTGGAAATCGTAAAACGGCAGGCGGTTGGCCTCCCGCATGGAGAAATATTCGCTCTCGGTCAGGATGATGTGATCCCGCAGATGCACCTTGACCAGCCCCAGTGCCCGGACGATATTCTCGGTGGCCATCAGATCCTCCCGCGAGGGCAGAGCCACGCCGTTGGGGTGGTTATGGCAGAGCACCACACTGTCGGTACCGCCCTTGAGGGCTGCCGCCACCACATCCTTGATCTCCAGACTCACCCGGTCGCTGGTGCCGTCCCGCAGCCAGAACAGCCCCTTGATGCGGCTGCGGCCATCCAGCGCAGCCAGCAGGGCGCGTTCCTGCACAGTCCCGGCAAACTGTGCCATCAGGTATTCGACCAGCTGGTCGGTGGTCTTCATACACTTTTTGCCGTTGACCGCACACTGGGTATAGTATCTGCCGACCTGCGGCAAAAGATGCAGCATCCGGGCGGTGGAGGGGCCTATGCCCTCCACCGTCAGCAGATCCTCCTCGGAAGCATCCAGCACCCCGGCAAAGTCTCCGAACCGATTTATGAGGACATGGGCAAGGCCGTTGGTGTCCTTGCGGGTGTTGGTGATGTAAAGGACATATTCCAGCGCTTCGTGGGGTTCCAGACTTTCCAGTCCGTACTGCTCTACCCGGGCGCGCATCCGCTGGCGGTGCCCCATATGCTGGTTGCTTTCCTTCGCCATGGTCGTTCTCCTTTTGCGTTATTACTCTAATAGTACCGTTTTTTCAGCAAAACACAAGGGGGCACAGGAAATATTCTGCGTTGACTTCAAAGAAAGGGTGGTTTATTATAGAGAAAAGGCTTTTTTATGAATCAATATGCCCTCTCAGTCAAAGCCTGCGGCTTTGCCAGCTCTCCCAAAGGGAGAGCCCCTTGTGGCTCTCGGTCAGCATGTACTGAACCCGGGAGATGCATTGCCTCTCCCTTTGGGAGAGGTGGATTTGCGAAGCAAAGACGGAGAGGGCTTGTCTTTCATCCAACAAAAGGAACGATTTTATGAAACAATTTACTGCAACCGCAAACGACGAAGGCGTGCGGCTTTCCCGCTTTGTCCAGAGCGTGACGCGCGATCTCCCCACCAGCCTGCTGTACAAGAGCTTCCGCAACAAGCGGGTCAAGGTCAACGGCAAAAAGGGAGCCCCCGAGGATCGGCTCAAGACGGGCGACCTCATTGAGCTGTACATCAACGATGAATTCTTCCCACCCGAGGGCGCAAAGCCTGCAGCCCGCAAGCCTGCCCCCAAAAAGCAGCAGAACCAGCCCAAGGTGACCGTCATCTATGAGGACGAGAACATTGCCGTGCTGTACAAGCCCACCCACCTGCTCTGCCACAGCGACCGCACCGGCGATGCCAACCTTGTGGACGCATTCACCCAGTATCTGGCCCAGAAGGGCGAGTATGACGCAGGCGGCGAGAACCGCTTCAAGCCCGGCATCTGCAACCGGCTGGACCGTGGCACCGAGGGCCTTGTCATCGCTGCCAAGAGCTACGCCGCCCTGCGGGACATGAACGAGATCATCCGCACCGACCTGCTCAAAAAGGAATACTACACCATCACCGTGGGCATCCCCCAGAGCGGGCGGTTCACCGCCTGGTGGGAACACGACGAAAAGAACAACAAGGTCAGCATCCATGCCCACCAGGCGCAGGACGAGCACCGCAAGCAGATCATCACCGATGTGGATGTTCTGCGCACCGCCGGGCCCTTTGCGCTGTGCAGGATCGGCCTGGTCACGGGCCGCACCCACCAGATCCGCGCGCATCTGGCCTATCTGGGCAAGCCGGTGCTGGGAGATATCAAATACGGCAACCGCAAGATGAACGAGCGCACCGGCACCCGGACACAGGCTCTCTGCGCCGTCCGCATCAGCTTCCTCGACATCCCGGAGGAGAACACCCTGCACTACCTCACCGGCAAGGTCATCAAGCTGAAGGACCCGCAGATCCTCAAGCAGTTCGACGCGCTGGATAAGAATAAAGAAGGAGCAACATCATGGCAGACCTGAACGCCTATTTCAAAAGCATCATCGACCAGGACCGCGAGGCCGTGGTTATCTGCGACCTGGATCACACCATCCTCTATATGAACCCTGCCGCCGTGGTGGATTACAAAAAATACGGCGGCGCTTCCCTGCTGGGCAAAAGCCTTCTGGCCTGCCACAACCCCCATTCGGTGGAAGCCATCCGCAAGGTGGTCGAGTGGTTCGCGGCGGATGCTAGCCACAACATCGTCTATACCTATCACAACGCAAAGCACGACCGCGACGTCTACATGGTAGCCCTGCGGGACGAGGACGGTACCCTGATCGGCTACTACGAGAAGCATGATTCCCGAAAAGCTGAAACTATGAAGCAGTACGATTTGTTCTGACAAAGAAAGGCGAACTCCACACAAAAAAGACTTTGCCGCCTACCCCCGTGCGAAGATACTACTCTGCTATACCTCCCGCATAAGCAAAACGAACGCCTGCCGGGCTTTTCTCACTCGGCAGGCGTTCGCTCTTTTTATGGGGTCGATGCGTTACTTTGCCAGCAGCTCGTCAGCCAGCACATCCATCTGTGCCTCAGCGGCGGCATTGGCGGCAGAGCGGATGGTCACAACGGCATCACAGACGGTGATGTTCTTCATGCCGTCCAGCTCAGCACGCATCAGCTTTGCAGCCATGGGGGCCCAGGTGCCGTTCTCCATCAGGCCAACGGTGCGGCCCTGGAAGTTCTTGGTCTTGAGGTGGGTCAGCAGATTCTCCATCGGCGGGAAGAGGAAGCCATCGTAGGTGGCGCAGGCCAGCACGATCCGGCCGCAGCGGAAGGCCTCAGTGACGGCATAGGAGACATCGGTGCGGGTCAGATCCATCTCCACCACCTTGGCACCCTTGGCCCGCAGCTTCTCAGCCATGGTGTGGGCGGCGGCTCTGGTGTGGCCGTGGATGGAAGCGCTGGCCACCAGGATCTTCTCCGGCTCCTCGGCCTTGTAGCTTGACCACAGGTCATAGTAGTTCAGGTACTTGCTCAGATCGCCGGTCAGCACAGGGCCGTGCAGGGGGCAGATGGTGGCAATATCCAGCGCGGCGGCCTTTTTCAGCAGAGCCTGCACCTGCGGGCCGTACTTGCCCACGATATTCAGGTAGTAGCGGCGGGCCTCACTGGCCCAGTCGGCGTTTTCGTCAAACCTGGCCACTGCACCAAACCGGCCAAAGCCGTCTGCAGAGAAGAGCACCTTTTCACTGCTCTCATAGCTCACCATGACCTCGGGCCAGTGCACCATGGGGGCAAGCACAAAGGTCAGGGTGTGGGTGCCCAGGCTCAGGCTCTCGCCGTCCTTCACCACCACGCGGCGCTCCTTGGCAACGGCATCCGCCCCAAAGAACTGATCCATATACAGGAAAGTCTTGGCGTTGCCCACCACCTGCATTTCCGGGTAGAGGGCGGCCAGTCTGGCGATATTGGCACCGTGGTCAGGCTCCATGTGGCTGACCACCAGGTAATCCGGCTTGCGGCCGGCCAGTGCCTCGGTCAGGTTGGCAAGCCAGGGCTCCGTGGCACGGTTGTCCACCGTATCCAGAATGGCGGTCTTTTCGTCCAGAATGACATAGGAATTGTAGCTCACGCCGGTGGGCACCAGGTACTGGCTCTCGAACAGGTCAATGGTGGTATCGTCCACACCAACGCCCAGAATGGCTTCGCTGATCTTTTTCACGCTCATAGCAGACATCCTCTCTATCCATATTGCTGTGCCGGAAAAGCGGCAGTATAATACTAATAACGGTTCCTAGTATAGCACATTGTTAAAGATTATTCAAGCTCCTCCGGCAGTCTTGCTGCCACCGGCCGGCCGGGCTCGTTGTCCAGCTCCAGCAGGGCTGCTGCGCTGGCATCATCCAGGCTCTGGACACTGCGGAGCTTGCGGCTGATGGCCCGGCTGCGGACACCAATGAGGTTGTCCAGCTCTTCATCGGTCTGGCGCAGGCGCTGCTGCATCTTGGAGAGCCCCTGCCCGAACTTGTCAAACTCCGTCTTAACGGCACCCAGCAGCTGCCATACCTCGCCGGAGCGCTTCTGGATGGCAAGGGTCTTGAAGCCCATCTGCAGGCTGTTGAGCAGAGCTGCCATGGTGCTGGGGCCTGCAATGTTCACCTGATAATCCCGCTGCAGCACCTCCAGCAGACCGGCGTTCACCACCTCGGCGTACAACCCTTCAAAAGGCAGGAAGAGGATGCCAAAGGTCGTGGTGTAGGGCGGTTCCACATACTTTTCCCGGATATCCTTTGCCTCGCTCCGCAGCACCAGTTCCAGCGCATGGCGGGCATTCTCCACCGCCTGCGCATCGCCGGAGGCCTGGGCATCCTGCAAGTGTGCGTAGGTATCGCCGGGGAATTTGGAGTCGATGGGCAGCCAGACCGTGCCGCCGTCCGTGCCCGGCATCTTGATGGCGTATTCTACTCGCTGGGTGCTGCCCGGGATGGTGGCCACATTGGTCTCGTACTGCTCCGGGGCCAGGATCTCTTCCAGAATGGCCCCCAGCTGGATCTCGCCCAGAATGCCGCGTGTCTTAACGCCCGAGAGCACCTGCTTCAGCCCGCCCACATCGGCGGCAAGGTTCTGCATCTCGCCCAGCCCCTTGTACACCTGTTCCAGCTGGTCGTTCACAGCCTTGAAGCTCTCGGTCACCCGCTTCTGCAGGGCATCCTGCAGTTGCTCATCCACGGTGTGGCGGATCTCATCCAGCTTTTTGGCGTTCTCGGCCTGCAGGGCGGTCATGGTTTCCGCAAGGGTCTTGCGCAGCTCTTCCAGCTTCTGGGTGTTGGCGGCCTCCAGACTCTGGAGCCGCTGGGTCAGGATCTGCTGCTGGCCGCTCTGGCCCTGTGCCAGCGTGGTGCTCATGCTCTGCACCGAGGTCTGCAGCGTCTCACTGACGCTGCGGATGGCGGTGTAGTTCTGCTCCGCCATTGCCGCCTGTCTGGCCGCAAAGTCTTTTGCCTGTGCATCGAGCTGCTGCTGCATCCAGCGCTTGAGCTCCTCGTAGTCTCCCCCGTTCCGGGGCTTGTTCAGTTTCCAGAGCACCACTGCCAGCAGCAGGCAGATGGTGACCAGCAGCAGGGTGTACAATCCAGCTAAAAATTCCATTGATTATAAGTCCTCGAAATCGACCAATTCTTTCCGGGTATCCAGCGCATCGCCATAAAGGCCAACGCCGTCCACCTCGCACTCGCCCGACTGGTTATCATAGGGGTCGGAGCGGAACCCGTACATCGGCGGGTCAAAGGGTGCCTCAAAGGCGCGGTTTGCCACCATGCGCCCGGTGTCCAGATTGCCGAAGTAGTGGCAGCGCAGCTCTTCCTCGCCCTGCCGTGTCATGGAGGCACCAAACGAGCAGTCAGCATACATCCAGCCCTTGGGGGCAATGTAGAACATAGCCCAGTCGTGGCAGCCCACGCCGGTGGGCGACACCGACAGGCCGCTCTGCCAGCGGGCCGGAATGCCCACCAGACGGCAGAGGGTGATGAAGGTCAGGGCCATAATGCCGCAGTCACCGCGCCGGTTCCGTGCGCAGCGGTCGGGCAGGCATTCCTGGACAAAGTAGGCGGGCTGATAGTGATACCGCACGTTCAGGGTAACGTAATCATAGATGCGCTTTGCCTTTTCCGCCGGGTCGGTGATCCCTTCGGTCAGCTGCGCGGCCAGCGCCCGCAGATAGGGTGTGAACACGATATGCGGGGCCTGCTCCTCGGTATCAAAGGTCGGCTGTTCCGGTGCAGGCACAAAATCCAGCGGGTCAGCATAGACTGCCGTTGTCTTGTAGCGGTACTGCACCCCGAAGCGGCGGTTTTCGGTCAGGTCAGCCTCCCAGCAGACGGTGCGCTGGGGAGCGTTTGCATCGGCGATGCGGCCTGGCTGCTCGGTAAAGCTCTGCAGCTCGATCTCGCTCTGGGCCAGGCATTCCGCCGGGATGGGCAGCCAAGCGCGGACGTGTACACTCTCCCGGCCCTCTGCCTTTGCCTTGGCCAGAGCAGCGGCAAAGGCCTCATCCGACATTCCCACGCTGGTCTTCAGCGTGATGCGGGCACTGGCCTGCCCTTCCCGCTCCATCTGGTCATGGATGCGGCGGCGGCGCTCCCGTGCCAGCGTAGCCGGAGCGGGCGGGTCGAGCTGACGGGCGGCAAGGTCGGCGTGGGTGGCGATCAGCGTCTCGGCAAAGCGGTCAAGGTAGTGCTTTTCCCCTTCCACAAACCGCCAGTCCACCCGGCCCTCATGCACCAGCTGGCGGAACTCATCCACCGTGAAATCCCGCACAAGGCCCTGCATCCGGGCCACGGCCTGTGCCTCGTTCCAGCAGTATTCCTGCGGCAGACGGCACATGATCTCCTTCTGCACCAGCAGGGCATCCCGCAGCGCGTCCACGCCGTGGGGCACAGGGTTGGCGGGCTGCTCGTACTCCGGCATTTCCAACCCCTGACTGCGGGGGCTGTTCTGGGTCTCCGTCCAGTCCTCGGCCAGATATTCATCGATCCGTGCCACGGCTTCTTTGTAATAGCCCGCGGCCTTCAGCCGCTCCACATCATCGGGCAGACCGACGTTCAGATGCACAAATGCTTCGTTCAGATCTTTCATCCTGTTTCATCCTTTCTCTCAGGCGCACTGCTCTTCCCAGAAAGCAGTGGCTTCCACCAGCCAGTTCTCGGCATCTGTTCCGGTGCCGATGCCGCAGACGTGAGGTGCATTGTTGAACACCCGGTAAACATGCTTGACGTGATTGGCCTGCAGGGCAGCTTCCAGCTGCGGTCCCTGCCGCCAGTAGACCAGCTCTTTCAGCAGCGTGTCGTTCACGCCGTGCCAGTGGTAGGTGGCGGGGTAGTCCGGCGTGATCTCATCCGAAAGGTTCCGGGTATAGTATTTGGGGCCGTACGCGCCGATATCCTGAATGACATGGTAGATGGGCTTGATGTAGGTCATATCGTTGATGGGGTAGCCCAGCAGCAGGGCGGCAGGCTTGGGCACATTGTAATGCTTATACCCCACCGATTCCGTGCCGAACAGGCCCGTCAGGTGGCCGCCCATGGAATATCCCACAATGGCGTACTGCTCCGGCTGGATGCCAAACTCCGCAGCGTGTTCCTCAATGTACTGCATGGCCCGGCCGATGTCCTCCAGCGGAGCATCATCGGAAGCATCCGTCCAGACGCGATACCGCAGAATAAAGGCGGCATAGCCCAACTCATGCAGCTGCCAGGCCGTGCAGGCCCCCTCCTCCAGCTCGGCGCTCTCATTGGCACCGCTGCCAGCCAGGATCAGCGCAAACTTGGCATTTTCGACCTTGGCCGGGAAATAGAACAGGCCGGTGTTGTTTTTGGTGCGGTCCGCCGCCTTTTCCGCATCCGTATAGAACGAGTGGGTGACCTGAACGCCATTGTTGTAGTTCTCAATGACCAGATTCAGCCCCTTGGCACAGCCTTCGGCCACATACTCGTTGGTGTAGCCCTCCACAGTGGTCATCTCCCACAGGGCCTGACCCGGCGGGCAGTCCTTATCCTGCGAGTAGGTGTAGAAGCCGGAGTTCTTGATGCCCGGGTTGTTGCGCACTTCCTTCATGGTGGTCTGGGCCGTGATGTTGGGCTCTCCCTTTTCCATTACGGCACCGGCGGGCAGGGCCAGCAGTGCCAGCAGACATAACACCATCGCGATGATTCGTTTTGCCTGTTTCATGTTCCGTTCCTTTCTCCCGGCACCGCCCTGATTGCATTTTCCCGTACAGAGGACTATAATATGAGACTGCACAGGCGACACCGGTTGTTTTTTGTTCTATTGTATCACACCCGCCGGTATTGTCAAAACAAATCTGTCCGCAAAATCCATGCGTTGTGATCTCCACGCTTCCGAGGGGCCGGGTATTCAGATTCCGGACACTCTGCCCGGCCTGAGGTGAACAGGTTTCCATTGTGATTTGCGGCAGATTCTGCTATACTGAAAAGAGATATTGCACACGCAATGAGGGGAAACCGGAGCATTGCGGCTCCGGTCAGGATAGGAATATGAGTGAGATCACAGTCCGGCCCATGATGCCGGAGGATTGGACTGCTGTGTCCAAAATATATCTGGAGGGCATTGCCACCGAGCACGCCACCTTCCAGACCAACTGCCCGCCCTACACCGCCTGGGACGCATCCCATACCCGGGAATGCCGCCTGGTGGTGCTGGACGATGGGGTCGTAGCCGGCTGGGCAGCCCTGCATCGGGTAGACCCCCGCTGGTGCTACCGCGGCGTGGCCGAGGTGAGCATCTATGTCGGGGAGAAATTCCGGGGCAAGGGGCTGGGCTATCACCTGCTCACGGCGCTCTGCCGCGAGGCCGAACAGTCCGGGTACTGGACGCTGCAGTCCACGGTGCTGCAGGACAACGCCCCCTCCCGGGGCCTGCACCTGAAATGCGGCTTCCGCGTGGTGGGCCGCCGGGAGCGCATTGCCCGGGACTGCCACGGCCGCTGGCTGGACACCTACCTGATGGAACGGCGGTGCACAGCGGACGAACCGACGGGCTATAAAAAGCTGTAAGGTACTTTTTTGCGGGAAAGATTTACAGTTTCTTCAAAAAGTGACCTTGAAAATCCACAAAAATATGATATACTAACGTAACGATACCAAAGCGAGAGAAAGGAGGCGCGCGGAATGGCACCGACCAAAGAGCGTCCGGCAACCAAGACGATTGCCACAAACCGGGAAGCGCGCCACGAGTATTTCGTTCTGGAAGCGCTGGAGACCGGCGTTGAGCTGAAAGGCACCGAGGTCAAGAGCCTGCGTGCCGGCGGCGTAAACCTGAAAGACAGCTGGGTCGATATTGAGGACGGCGAGCTGCTGGTCAAGGGAATGCACATCACCCCCTACGACCACGGCAACATCTTCAACCAGGACCCCATGCGGGTGCGGCGGCTGCTGGCCCACAAGAACGAGATCCGGCGGCTGCACCAGCAGTGCAAGCTGCAGGGTTACACTCTTGTGCCGCTTTCGCTCTACTTCAAGCATGGCCGCGTCAAAATGGAGTTGGGCCTGTGCAAGGGCAAAAAGCTCTACGACAAGCGTGCAGATGCCGCCAAGCGTGATGCCAAGCGCTCCATCGACCGGGCCGTTAAATCCAACGGCGTTTACTATTGATTTCAGGCAGCATTCCTGCCCGGAAACTTCAAAGCTTACCCACACCGCAAGGTGTGTTTTATGGGGGCGTAAAGGTTTCGACGGGGGGAGCGAGGCCTGGGCAGCGGGTAGCAGTGGGGGACCTGCTCTAAACTCCTCCAAAAAATTAACTGACAACAATAATTATCAGTTGCTCGCAGCCTGAGTGCTGCGCGTTCCGCCCACTCTTGTGTCGTGTGGGGCCGGGGCGTCCTTTAGACACAGCACCTGAACGGACCTAAGCTTTGCGGACCGGCAGGAACTCATGAAGCTACCAATGCGTTAGCCTGGCGACCGGCGTGACGCAGAGGGAATGTTGTTGATCGCCTGCACCCGGAGACACCTACGCTGAACTCTTTTCGGACATGGGTTCGACTCCCATCGCCTCCACCACACAAGAAAAATCCGAACCTCTTCCCATCGGGAAAAGGTTCGGATTTTTTCGTTTGCCGTATTTCTTACCGCGTCATTTTCATTTCCAGTCTCAGCAGCGCGGCTTTTTTATCGATGCCGCCTGCATATCCGGTCAGGCTGCCGTTTGCTCCGACAACGCGGTGGCAGGGAATGATGATAGAGATCACATTGTGTCCGACAGCTCCGCCCACAGCCTGCGCAGACATCCGGGAAAGGCCGCGCTCTGTGGCCAGCCGCTTTGCCAGTGCACCATAGGTCGTGGTCTGGCCGCAGGGGATGCGGCGCAGCAGCGCCCACACCTCCTGCTGAAAGGCAGAGCCAGCAGGATGGAGCGGCGGAGTAAAGTCCGGCTCCTGCCCGCCGAAATAAACATCCAGCCAGCGTCTGGCCTCGGAGAGCACAGCGGTCTCCTGCTCCTGATGCACTGCATCCAGGGTGCGGGCAAAGTACTTCTGCCCCTCGAACCAGAGGCCGGTCAGGCCGATGTCGTCAGCGGCCAGCAGGATGCCGCCCAGAGGGGAATCATAGTGCTGTGTATAGATCACCGTTTATCGGATCTCAATGCCCAGCTTGAACTTCAGGTTGCCCAGCACCTTCTTGACGGTGCGTTCGACCTGCTCAGCGGAGATCTCCGCGCTGGGGTCAGACAGGGTCAGGGAGAAGGCCATGCTCTTCTTGCCCTCGCCCAGGTTTGCGCCGCGGTAGATATCGAACAGCTTGACCTCGGTGATGAGGGAGCTTGCCTTCTTGATGGTCTCCTCGATCTCGCCGCAGGTGACCTTTTCCTCGCAGACAAGGGCCAGGTCACGCTTGACGGCAGCGTAGGGGCTCAGCGGCTTATAGCGCAGCTCACCGTCCACACAGGACATCAGAGCCTCATAGTCCAGCTCGCCCAGATAGATGTTCTGGCTGTCCTTCTGGTCCTTTGCGATCTCCAGCTCGCCGTTGATCTCATTGGAGAGCTTACCGAACACGCCCAGACGCTTGCCGTTGCAGTAGACAGCGGCGCTGATGCCCGGGTGGAGCCACGGGGTGGTCTCGCGCTCATAGGTGAATGTCAGGTCAAAGCCTGCGGCCAGCGCCTCCATTGCACCCTTGACGGTGAAGAAGTCCTCCTCGGGGCCAAAGGCACCAATGCAGAGGGTCTGACGCTCATGGGGATGCTCGCTGATGGGCAGCTCCTTAGCCAGATAGACGGGAGCCATCTCGAACAGGCGGCCCTCGGCATTGCCCTTCTTGAGGTTGTCCACGATGACATTCAGCATGGACGGGGTCAGCAGGGTGCGCATGATGGACAGGTTCTCGCTGATGGGGTTCAGGATGCGGATGGCCTTGCGGGCAGCATCCTCAGCGGGGATGTGCAGCATATCCAGCTCCGCGTTGGAGTAGAAGGCCAGGGTGGAGGCCTCATAGAAGCCCTGTGCAGCCAGCAGGCGCTTGGTCTTGAGCTGCTGCTTCTGTGCATAGTTCAAGCCGCCGTTGGTGACAGAGGCGGTGTTCAGGAAGGTGGGGTTGATGTGGTCATAGCCGTACTCACGGATGACCTCCTCCGCCAGATCGGGGAAGCTCTCCACATCCTCACGGTAGAGAGGAGCAGACACATCCCAGCTGCCGTCAGCCTGCACATCCACAGTGAACTCCAGGCGCTGCAGGATATCGATCATGGTCTGCTCGGGCACAGTGATGCCCAGCACGCCGCAGATCTTGGCAGGGGTGGTCACGATGTGCTTGCGCTCCAGCGGGCGGCCATCGGTCAGGTCATACTCGAGGGTGGTGATATCGCCGCAGTCCAGCTCCTGGATCAGGTGCAGGGCACGGGCCAGGCCCAGCTCGGGAGAGTTGCGGTCCACGCCCTTTTCATAGCGGGCAGAGGAATCACTGTTCTGGCCCAGGGCACGGCTGGTCTTGCGGACGCAGTCACGGGCGAAGGTGGCGCACTCGAACAGCAGGCTGGTGGTATTCTCATCCATGCCGGAGTTGGCACCGCCCATGATGCCGGCCAGAGCCACAGGCTTCTCGGCATCGCAGATGACCAGATTGTTGGGGTTCAGGGTGAACTCCTTTTCATCGAGGGTCACGATCTTCTCACCCTCGTGGGCACGGCGCACATCAATGGTGCGGCCGGCGACCTTGTTCAGGTCAAAGGCGTGCATGGGCTGGCCCATTTCCAGCAGGGTGTGGTTGGTGATATCCACCACATTGCTGATGGAGCGCAGGCCGCACAGGGCCAGATGGCGCTTCATCCAGCGGGGAGATTCGCCCATGCGGATATTGCGGACGTAGTGCGCCATATAGCGGGGGCACAGGTCAGGGGCCTCCACCTGGACGGTGATGGGAGCATCCGGCTCGCAGACAGTCTTGTAATCCATGGCGGGCATGTGCAGGGGCTTGCCCAGAATGGCAGCGACCTCGCGGGCAATGCCCAGCACAGACTGGCAGTCGGGGCGGTTTGCGGTGATGGAGATATCGAAGATATAGTCATCCAGACCGACAACGGGTGCGATGTCGGTGCCGGGAACGGAATCCTCGGGCAGGATGAGCAGACCATAGACCTCAGAGCCCGGGAACAGGTCATCGTTCAGGCCCAGCTCCTCGCCGGAGCAGAGCATACCGTTGGACTCCACGCCCTGCATCTTGCGGGCCTTGATCTTGATGCCGCCGGGCAGGGTGGAGCCATCCAGAGCGGCGGGCACACAGTCGCCCAGCTTCATATTGGAGGCACCGGTGCTGATGCGGATATCGTGGCCGTAGTCACCGCAGTCCACCACACACTTGGTCAGGTGGGTGCCCTCCTGCTTTTCCATCTCCACGATCTTGCCAACGACCACCTTGCTGATGCCTGCATCCAGCGGGATCAGCTCTTCCACCTCAAAGCCGCAGGAGAACAGCTTCTCCTCCAGCTCCTGAGCGGTAACGTCGATATCAACGAATTCTTTTAACCAACTGAAAGGTACTTTCATTGTCTGTTCTCTCCCCTCTTATTCATGGAACTGCTTGAGGAACTGCAGGTTGTTCTCGAACATCAGGCCGATGTTGTTGATGCCGTACTTCAGCATGGCGATGCGCTCGATGCCAATGCCGAAGGCGAAGCCGGAATATTCATCCGGGTCAATGTTGCAGTTCTCCAGCACCTTGCGGTTGACAACACCGCCGCCCAGAACTTCGATCCAGCCGGTGTGTTTGCACAGAGGGCAGCCCTTGCCGCCGCACTCAAAGCAGCTGACATCGACCTCCACACTGGGCTCGGTGAAGGGGAAGTAAGAGGGACGCAGGCGGGTGCGGGTGTCCTTGCCGAACAGCTTCTGCACAAAGGTGTTCAGCGCGCCCTGCAGGTCGCCCAGGGTGATGCCCTTATCCACGACCAGACCTTCCATCTGGTGGAACATGGGGCTGTGGGTGGCATCGGAATCGGAACGGAACACACGGCCGGGGATCAGCACCTTGATGGGCGGCTTCTGGCTGTCCATGGTGCGGATCTGGCCGCCGGAGGTCTGGGTGCGGAGCAGGAACTCATCGGACAGGTAGAAGGTATCCTGCATATCGCGGGCGGGGTGATCCTTGGGCACGTTCAGGCGGGTGAAGTTGTGGTCGTCGTCCTCGATCTCAGGTGCGTCAGCCACGGCAAAACCCATGCCGGAGAACACGTCGATGATCTGGTTGGTGACCAGCGTCAGGGGGTGCAGACCACCCACCGTGCGGGTCTTGGCGGGCAGGGTGATGTCCACGGTCTCAGCGGCGTTGCGGGCGGCCAGCTCGGCCTCCTTCACCTTGGCAGCGGCGGCATCGTAGTCTGCCTGCACCTTCTGCTTGAGCTCGTTGATGATCTTGCCCATGGCGGGGCGCTCTTCGGGCGCGACAGAGCGCAGATTCTTCATCAGCGCGGGGATCTTGCCGTTTTTGCTCAGATATTCCTGCCAGAACGAGGCCAGCGTCTCCTTGGAAGAGACCTGACCGAGGCTCTCTGCGGCCTGTTTGGCCAGCTCGTCGATCATTGCTTGCATGGAAATTCTCTCCTTCTCAGTTCGTGTTTTCAAAGCGGGGCAGCAAAAAAGGCCCCGTCCCCTGCCGGGCCATTTCTGGCCGGACAAAAGGGACGAAGCCTTTGCAAATCCAATGCTCCGCGGTACCACCCGGTTTCCGCCCTGCACAAAGAAGGGCGGCTCTCAAACGCCGTAACGGGGCGCGCCGTCCTGCCCTAATAGAAGCCGTTCGGGCAGGCCGCTCAGGAGCGAACTTCGGCACACACCCACGCGGAAGCCCTTTCAGCCGGTGAAGCTTCTCTCTTTGCTGTGGAACTGCGTGCGTACTCTCTCCGTCGCTGCGTTTTCAAGATATTCAGGTTTTATAACCGGATATCATCTTACCACACTTTGGGCCTGTTTGCAAGCCGGGGCGGCACTTTTTCCCTGAATTTTACGGTTTTGCTTGTGTTTTGGCCGAAAGTATGGTATTGTAAGCGTAACGTTTTACTGAAAGGAGGGTACACCCAGATGGGTTGGAATGGCTGCATCTTTTTCAAAAAAGGTCAGATTTAATACGTTCCGGCTCGAAGTGTACCCTTTTATTGGAAACAAAACCTCTCAGTCTGCGCTTTGGCGCAGCCAGCTCCTCTAGTAGGGGAGCTAAATCGAGGAAACCTTTCAGCAAGACGTGGAGCATGATTTTCAGCGCCGCGCAGCTTTGCTGTGGGGCGCTTTTGTTTTGCCTGAACCCCTCAGACTCGCTTCGCTCGTCAGCTCCCCTAGTAGGGGAGCCTCTGGCGAAACCGGAAATTCTGCACGGATTGCCAAGGCCTCCACTATTAGGGGAGGTGGCAATGCGTCAGCATTGACGGAGGGGTTTGGTCACAGCAAACTTTCGTTAGCAAGGGTACACTTTCTATTTTGAAATTTCACAACGACAAATAGAAAGGGTGTTCCCCATGAACCATAAACGTAAACTCAATTTGAAAAAGCAGCTTGCCTGCATTTACACTGCCGATCTCTTCTCCGGCCTGCGCATCACGGATGCGGTATGGGTGGCGCTGCTGGCGGCCCGGGGCTTCTCCCTGTGGGAGATCGGCCTGGCCGAGAGCGTGTTCCATGTTGTCAGCCTGCTGTGTGAGGTGCCCAGCGGCATGGCGGCAGACCTGCTGGGCCGGAAAAAGACCCTCGTGTCCGGCGGCGTGTGCATGGTCCTGCAAAGCCTGCTGATGGCCTTTGCATCAGACCTGTTCACCATCTGCTTTGCCATGGGGCTGAACGCGCTGGCCATGACCATGTTCTCCGGCACCTCCACGGCGCTGCTCTACGACAGCCTGAAGCAGGAGGGCTGCGAAGCGGAATACATTCAGGTCTCTGCCAACGGCTCTCAGATCTCCATGCTGGCCAACGCCATAGGCTCCATGGCCAGCATCCTGAACCGGTTTCTCGGCTACGCGGGCTTTTATCTGCTGAACGCCGCCTTTGAGGGTGCTTCCGCCCTTGCCAATATGCTGCTTGCGGAGCCCATCGTCACTGAATCACAGGCCAGCCGGGAAAAGCACCCGCTGCACGCGCTGCCCAAACAGTTCCGCCAGCTGGTGCGGGACAGCCTGCATGTCCTGCGCACCTGCCCAATGGCGGTGAAACTTATCGCATCCAGCGCCCTCATCAGCGTGCCCAGCTACCTGACCAAAATGTTTTTACAGCAGCGGCTCGTTGAACTGGGTTGGCCCACGGAACTGCTCTTCCTTCCCCTGCTGCTGGGCGGTCTGGCCTGCGTTGCGGGCACCGAGATCGGCCGCCGGGTGAGATGCCGCTCCATGCGGCGGCTCTACACAGCCTGTGCCCTGCTCTGCGGTATGGGCACTCTGCTGGTGGGTACTGCGCCCGCCTGGGGCGGCATCCTGGGCATGATGCTGGTGCAGGGTGTGCTGGAGGTCTATCTGCTCCACGAGAGCCAGAAGCTGAACGATGCCATCCCCAGTGACCAGCGGGCCACCCTCATCAGCGTGGACGGCATGGCATACAGCCTGCTGATGATCCCCGCAAGTCCTCTGGTGGGTGCCGTCGGCGATGCCTTCGGGCAGGCCGGTGCGGGCCTTGCCCTGCTGGGCGGGGTCATCGTGCTGAGCGGCGTGGCGCTCTTGGGGAAAAAGCCGCAGGAATCCTGATACAGCAAAAAGCGGATGCGTTCCGGTGGGAGCGCATCCGCTTTGTTATTTTGCTCAGAACCGCCGCCAGGTGTCCGGCATAAAGAACACCAGCATGGGGAAGATCTCCAGACGGCCCGCCAGCATGTCAAAGATCATAACCAGCTTGGCGGGGTTGGAGTAGCTGCCAAAGTTCATCATGGGGCCCACCTGGGCAAGGCCCGGGCCGATGTTGTTCAACGTGGCGGCAATGGCGGTGAAGTTGGTCACCATGTCAAAGTCATCCAGACTGATGAGGAAGAAGGATGCCGCAAAGATGAAGATGTAGGCGGCCACATAGACATTGGTGGCGCGGATGGTCTCATGGTTGACCACCTTGCCGTCCATCCGGACGGGGGCCACCACCTGCGGGTGAAGGGCCTGCTTGAGCTCCTTGCCCACAGTCTTGCCCATCAGCAGGAGACGGCTGACCTTTATGCCGCCGCCGGTGCTGCCTGCGCAGGCACCCACAAACATCAGCATGACAAGGATCTCCTTGGAGAGGGTGGGCCACAGGTCAAAATCACAGCTGGAAAATCCTGTGGTGGTAATGATGGAGCCCACCTGGAAGGCGGCGTGGCGCAGGGCCTCGCCCAAACCGTTGTACATGCTGTAAATGTTGGCCGTGATGATGACCACAGCCACACCGATGATCACAAAGTAGGCGCGCACCTCCTCGCTGGCGGCAGCGCGGCGGAAGCGGCGCATCAGCAGCAGGAAATAGGCGTTGAAGTTCACACCGAACAGGATCATAAAGATGGTCACGACCCACTGGACATAGGGCGACATGCTGGCAAAGCTGTCATTGCGGAAGCCGAAGCCGCCGGTGCCCGCTGTACCAAAGGAGGTCAGCAGAGCTTCAAACACCGGCATCCCGCCGAACAACAGGAACACGAACTCGATGACAGTCAGGCCAAAATAAATGCCATAGAGGATCTTTGCCGTGGACTGCACCTTGGGCACCAGCTTATCCACCTGGGGGCCGGGGCTTTCGGCTTTCATCAGGTTGACATGGGAGCCGCCGGTCAGGGGCAGCAGGGAGAGCAGGAACACCAGAACGCCCATGCCGCCGATCCAGTGGGTGAAGCTGCGCCAGAACAGGATGCCCCTGGGCAGGTCCTCCACAGCGGGCAGGATGCTGGCACCGGTGGTGGTGAAGCCGGAAACGGTCTCAAACATGGCATCCACTGGGTTGGGGATGCTGCCCGTGAGCACAAAGGGCACCGCGCCCACCACACTGATGAGCAGCCAGCAGAGCGCCGTGGTGGCAAAGCCCTCCCGCATATAGAAGATCTGGCTCTTGGGCTTGATGCGGTGGAGCAGAGCGCCCGCCACAGCAGAAAGCGCTGCCGTGAGCAGGAATACGCCCAGCACCATCCATTCACCGTAGATCAGGCTGGCCATGGCGGGCAGCAGGAGCAGCGCGGCTTCGCAATAGAGGATGTAGCTCAGCAGCCGCAGAACGATCGCATAATTCATGCCGCGCCTCCGTTAATCTTCCACGATGTCCCGCAGGTCATGCAGGCCGTGCTCCAGCGTGACCACGATGACGTTGTCGCCCACCTGGATCTCATCGCCGCCGCGCGGGATCTTGATCTCGTTGCCGCGGGTGATGCAGCAGAGCAGCAGGTTCTTTTTCAGGTGGAGCTGGCTCAGGGGCACACCGGTGGCGCGGCTCTTCTCATGGACCGTGAATTCCAGCGCCTCCACGCGGTCGTCCAGAATGCGGTACAGGGTCTTGATGTTGCTGCCTGCCTCGTTCTGCAAAGCGCGCACATACTGCACGATATAATCGCAGGTCATGTACTTGGGGTAGACGATGCTGCCCAGATCAAGCCCGGCCAGGATATCGTCAAATTCCAGGCGGTTGATCTTGGTGACCAGCTTGCCGTTGGAATGCTTCTTGGCAAACAGGGTCAGCAGGACATTTTCCTCGTCGATGTTGGTCAGGGCCACAAAGGCCTCGGTGGAGGTCAGGCCCTCGGAGAGCAGGAACTCGCGGTTGGAGCCGTCCTCACACAGGATCTGTGCCTCGGGCAGGGCTTGGGCCAGCACATCGCAGCGGGCGGGGTCCCGCTCCACGATCCGCACCCGGACATGGTTTTCCAGCAGCTCCTGGCTCAGGTAGAAGGCAATGGCACCGCCGCCCACGATGAGGGCATTGCGCACCGGGCGCACGGCCAGATGGATGCGCTGGAAGAACTCGTGGGCCTTTTCCTGCGTTGCAAGGAAGGTGACCTGATCGCCGGTCTGGAGCACAAAGTTACCGTTGGGGATGATGACCCCGCCGTCGCGCTCCACGGCACAGACCAGGATATCGCTCTTGAGCCGGGTGGGGATCTCCCGGATGGCCACGCCGTCCAGTGCCTGTGCCTCGGTCAGGGTGAACTTGATCAGCCGCACCCGGCCTTCCGCAAAGGTATCGATCTTGCTGGCACCGGGGAAGCGCAGCAGGTGGGAGATCTCCCGCGCCGCCGCCATCTCCGGGTTGATGATGGCCGAAATGCCGATCTGCTTTTTGATGAAGTCCAGCTCATGGCTGTAGGAGGGGTTGCGCACACGGGCAATGGCGTGGCAGTGGCCCGCCTTTTTGGCAAACATGCAGCAGAGCAGGTTCAGCTCGTCCGAGCCGGTGACTGCAATGAACACGTCCGCTTCCTCGATCCCTGCCTCGGACAGCGTTGTGATGGAGGAGCCGTTGCCGGTAATGCCCATCACGTCATAGGATTCGCTGATATGCTCCACACGGGCCTTGTTGGTATCGATGACCGTGACATTGTGGCCTTCCTCGCTGAGCTGACGTGCCAGCGCTGTGCCGACCTTGCCGCAGCCCACCAGAATGATCTTCATAGAAAATGTCCTTTCCGTTCCTCCCTCCTTGCGGGAAGGATGCTTTCTCAGTAGCGCTCCACGCCGTCCTTGGTGACCAGGGCGTAGACCAGCGGGGCCTCCTCGGGCTTTTCCGCACCATAGACCAGACCGCTGCGGTACTCCGCAGCAGCAGCTTCAAACTTATCTGCCGCACCGTAGAAGGTGGCCAGGCTTTCGCCCTTGTGCACATAGTCGCCGCGCTTTTTGTGCAGGGTGATGCCGGCCGCAAAGTCCAGCGGGTCTCCCTTCTTCTGGCGGCCAGCGCCCAGCAGCACACTGGCAGAGCCGATCTTCTCGGCATCGTTGGCCACGATGTAGCCATCCTGCTCGGCCAGCAGCTCAAAGCTGGCTGCAGGCTGTTCAAACAGGCTGTAATCGTCCAGCACACGGGTGTCGCCGCCCTGGGCCGCAAACATCTCCTTGCACTTGGCAAAGGCAGAGCCGTCCGCGATCACAGCCTGTGCCATGGCACGGCATTCCGCTGGGGTACCCTTGCCTGCCAGCACCAGCATATTGGCGGCCAGCTGCAGGCAGACCTCGGTCAGGTCGGCAGGGCCCTTGCCCTTGAGCACGTCCATGCTCTCCATGACCTCAAGGCTGTTACCGATGTTGTGGCCCAGCGGGGTGTCCATATCGGTGATCATGGCGGCCACCCGGCGGCCATGGTGGGTGCCGATGGCGACCATCAGCTCAGCCAGCTCAATGCTCTGGTCCACGGTCTTCATAAAGGCACCGGTGCCGGTGGTCACATCCAGCAGGATGGCATCAGAGCCGGAGGCCAGCTTCTTGGACATAATGGAAGAGGCGATGAGAGGGATGCAGCTGACCGTGGCGGTCACATCCCGCAGGGCGTACATCTTCTTATCCGCCACGGCAATGCCCTCGCTCTGGCCAATGACCGACAGCCCGATCTTGTTCACCTGGGCAAAGAACTCCTCCTGCGAAAGGGCAGTTCTGGTGCCGGGCACGCTCTCCATTTTATCAATGGTGCCGCCGGTATGGCCCAGGCCGCGGCCGCTCATCTTGGCGATCTTCACACCGCAGGCCGCCACCACAGGGGCGATCACAAGGGTGGTCTTATCGCCCACGCCGCCGGTGGAGTGCTTATCCACCTTGATGCCGGGGATGGGGGAAAGATCGACCATCACGCCGCTGTGGGCCATCACGTCCGTCAGCTCGGCTGTTTCTTCGTTGGTCATGCCGCGCAGGTAGACCGCCATCATCCAGGCAGCCATCTGGTAATCGGTCACTTCCCCACTGACAAAGCCGTTGACAATGGCCTCCAGCTCTTCCCGGGTGTGGGTACCGCCATCGCGCTTTTTCGCGATCAGATCATAAATACGCATCGCAATTCTCCTGTCTGACAGTATGACTTTCAGTAAATTCCATTATAACAGACTTTTTGACAAAGGCAATCCACATTCCGTCTCCTTTGTCGGGTTTTGAACACCAAGGGCGCAGCTGCCCGGAAAAGCAGCTGCGCCCTTGGAACAAACCTCGCTCAGCGGGAACCCTTGTCGTAAGGGATACCCTCAGCCTTGGGGGCCATGCTGTTTTTGGAGGTAAAGGCCAGAATGATCATGGATGCGATGAACGGCATCATGTTATAGATGTTGCTGGACCAGTGGAGCTGTGCCAGGAAGGTGGAGTCCGCAATGTTTGCCAGACTCTTGAACACGGCAAAGAACATGGCGGCGGCACAGATGTTGAAGGGCTTCCACTGACCAAAGATCATAACAGCCAGTGCAAGGAAGCCCGCGCCAGCCACGCCGACCTCAAAGTTCCAGGTCTGGACAGGGGGCACGATGTAGGCCAGACCGCCGATAGCGCCCAGCGCACCGGAAAGCAGCACACCCGCGTAGCGCATCTTGTAGACGTTGATGCCCACAGAATCGGCTGCCTGAGGATGTTCGCCGCAGGCGCGCAGGCGCAGGCCGAAGCGGGTCTTGTACAGCACCACATAGCTGATGACGAGCAGCACGATGCCCAGCGGCACAAAGATGCTCAGCTCCAGGCCGCCGATGCTGAACAGGAACGGCTTGTTGGAATAGTTCAGCTTGGCGCTGCCGCTGTCGCTGAAATACTTTGCAATGACCACGGCTATGGCGG
>ENA-ORRL01000904-ORRL01000904.1-human-gut-metagenome-genome-assembly--contig:-NODE-904-length-27076-cov-4.086451_pt1 | contig 27076 bp, 20 predicted proteins | sample MGYA00242175_ERZ509134 | MGnify/ENA primary metagenome ERZ509134 (study PRJEB26280, sample SAMEA2338660) | human gut metagenome | biome: human gut; feature: human-associated habitat; material: faeces... | reverse complement strand
CTGGGGGCCGGAAAAGAAATCAGGAGCGCCTGTAAAAAATACAGGCGCTCCTGGACAAAAACAAGTCAAACATACCTCTCCATGCTGCCGCTTCCGCCCATCAGGTCGGTGAGCTTCTGGATGTGCTCCAGGGGGAAGGGGGGCTGGGCCAGGGGCTTGAGGGCCACCGACATGAGCTTCATGGGGTTGTCGTCCGCCGCCACGCGGTTGGAGCTGAGCGCCCCGCAGCGCTTGCAGCGGTGGATGATAGCCCATTCGCCGCCTCTGCGCACCCAAACAGCCACCGGCTCCATGATGCCGCCGCAGTCGGACGCCCGGTCGCCGGGCTCGATGTCGACGTGCAGGCTGGAAAGGCAGTTCGGACAGTGGTTGCGGTGGTCGCTGCCGGCGTTCTGCGGCGTGCAGAGCCAGCCGCAGACCTTGCAGGTAAAGGTATCCTTGCAGGCGTGCGTCTTGTAGTAGCCTTTTTCAAAGGTCTTGCGTTTGTTTTCGCGGTTCATGGTATTTCCTCCGGAAGAAAGATCATGCGAAATCCTTCGGGAGGAACGGCGTGTGTTGGATTTGCCGGACCTCCCGGTCAGGCCACACGCTCCGGTGATAGGGTGATGTGTTTCAAAAAGTTCTCCTTCAAATCCCGATTTTGTAAGCGGAGACATTGCCCGCTGACTATCGCTTATTATAGTCCGATCCTCCGTGTTGTCAACCGTTCTTTGCCTGCTTTGCAGTCTCTGTCTGTCCGGCAAGAAAGTCGCGGACGGAGGCGATCTGCGCCTCGACCGACGCGACGCAGGTACCGCCGAGCGAGGTGCGGCCCGTCACGCAGTTGGTGAGCGCGATGGCGGCGTAAACGTCCTCGCCGAACCGCTCGCTGTACTGCCGGAGCAGTGTGAGCGGCAGCTCTTCGAGTACGGTGGTATGCTCGATGCAGTAGGCCACGAGCTGACCGGCGATCTTATAGGCCGCGCGGAAGGGCAGCCCCTTTTTCGTCAGGTAGTCCGCGAGATCGGTCACGTTCAGGAAGCCGCGCTGCGCCGCGCGGTACATATTGCAGGTGCAGGCCTTCATCGCGGCGATCATCGGCGTGAACACACGCAGGCACATTTTTACGGTGTCCACGCAGTCGAACACGGCCTCCTTGTCCTCCTGCATATTCAAGGCGAGGTCGGTCCACAGGGTGTGCAGGGCGACCGCGGCTGTCCGGGACCGCAGGGAGAGCAGGGTGTTCAGGGTCCCAAGGGCGAAAACGGTGAAACGCCCGTCATCACCGTCGCCGAGGATACGCCGCGCAGCTATAAACTGCACTTCCAGTCCGGCGAGCAAGAGCTGACGCCGCCCCGCGCAGCTCACCGAGCGCATCGGGGCTTCGAAAATTCCGCGGGGCTCCGGTAAAAGGTCCGAGCCTTGACAGCCGCCAGTTCTCAGCGCGAAAAAAGGCCGCCGCAGAACATTCCTGCAGCGGCCTTTTTCGGTTCTCTTATAGGGTGCGCACGCGGTCTTCGAACTCCCACACATAATCTCGATACCTGTAATGTCCGGACGCTTGACGCTCGCGCCCGTGATCTGGTCGGTGCAGCAGGCATCTCACGTTTCCGCGCTCCGGCACTGCCGTCCGGTATGGTCGATGTACGTCTCTTCGTTCGTCAGCAGGATCTTGGAGATCGGCACGATCTCATAGCCCTCGCCGAGCAGGTAGTCGAGGATATCCGGCAGTGCCTCCGGCGTGTGCTCGCCCGCGTTGTGGAAGAGCACGATGGAGCCGTTCGTCACCTTCCCCGTCACGCGCTTGGTGATCTCACCGGCGGAGATGCCCTTCCAGTCGAGCGAATCCACATCCCACTGGATAGGTTCCATGCCGATGGAGCGGATAGCGGAAATGACATGGTCGTCGTACTCGCCGAACGGGCAGCGGATGAGCGTCGGGCGGACGCCGGTGAGCGCCTCGATCTTGTCGTTGCAGGTGTTCACGTCCGCGATGATCCGGTCGGCGGTCAGGGAATTGTAGTGGTCGTGCGCGTTGGAGTGGTTCATCAGTTCGTTGCCGCTCTCGACGATGGCCTTGGCCTGCTCGGGGTACTGGTCCGCCCAGTTGCCGACGACGAAAAAGGTACACTTCACACCGTAGTCCGCGAGCACATCGAGAATCTTCTGCGTGTTGTCCGCACCCCAGGCGGCGTCGAACGAGATGCTGCACACCTTCTGATCGCGCTCGACGCAGTAGATGGGCAGCTGACGCGTCGCGGCCGACGCCCGCACGGCGGCGGGCGCGTTCACCGCGCCGAAGATGGCTGCCGCCGCCAGCAGCGCCGCACCGACGGTCAGCGTCCTGCGCCGCAGAACAAGAAAGCGCGGCTTCGCCGTCTCCCGCTTCCCACGCTTTTTCCTCAAGGCAAACTGCAAAAACATCCGCATATCCTCCCCATTTTGTTTTGGTAGAGGGTATGCGGGGCTTTCCTTTTTCATACCGGACGGAGCCCCGTGCGCGTCACGGGACAGCCACGCCGTCCGCCGGCCGCGCGCCGATTTTCGGCAGAATCTACTTTTTTCGTTGAGAAAATGCCGCGCTTGTGTTACACTGGATACAGCTATCATAGAAAATGAAACGCGCGGCCCTTCGCCGCACACTGAAAATTCAATCGTTTTTGGAGGAGAAAAAGCATGGAGATCAGAAAAGAAAAGAAGGATTCCGCACTGTCATTGGCCATCGAGGGCCGTATCGACACCACCACCGCCCCCCAGCTGGAAACGGAGCTGAAGGCCGACCTTGACGGCGTCACCGAGCTGTGTCTGGACTTCGGGCAGGTCGAGTACATCTCCTCGGCGGGACTGCGCGTGCTGCTGTCCGCGCAGAAGCTGATGAACCGTCAGGGCAAAATGGTGCTCACCCATGTGAGCGAGTCGGTGATGGAGATCTTTGAGGTGACCGGCTTCTCCGATATTCTGACCATTGAGTAACACCATGCGGATGATGAGCCCCGCCGCACATCGGACGGCGGACCGCTTTACCGCTCGGATGTTCCGTGGGCTGTGGGTCCCTGCCATGCTCTCGTCGCTCGGCTGGGCGCTGAGCGATATGGCGGACGCCGTGGTGGTGGGACAGCGGCTGGGCGCCGTGGGACTTGCCGCCATCGGTCTGATCCTGCCGGTCTACATGATCAACTGCATGTTTGCCCACGGCCTCGGACTGGGCGGCTCCGTTCGCTATTCCCGTCTGCTGAGTCAGGGCAAAACGCAGGAGGCCGCGGACAGCTTTCACGGTGTGCTCGCGCTGGCGCTGCTTTTCAGCGTCACGACCGCCGTGCTGGGCAGCGTGTTCATGGACCCGCTGCTGGCGCTGCTGGGCACGCGGAGCACGGACGGCGCGCTGTATGCCGCCACAAGGGACTATCTGCAGATCCTTGTCGCGGCCACGCCGCTGTTCTACCTGTCCAACGTGTTCAACTACTATCTGCGCAACGACGGGAGTCAGCGCCGCGCCGGCGCCGGCTCGGTCATAGGCAACCTTTGCGACATCGCGCTGAACATCACGCTGGTGCTGGCGCTGGACATGGGCACGCGGGGCGCGGCGCTGTCCACCGCGCTGGGACAGATCATCACCATCGCCATCTATCTGCCGGGCTTTTTCGGTCAGAAGCACACGCTGCGCTTCGCGCTGCCGCGCGGGCGCTGGCTCGTCCCTGCCCTTTCCGCGCTGAAGGCGGGTATGGCCACCTCGGTGCAGTACCTGTACCAGATGATCTTCTTCCTCGTGTGCAACAATCTGCTGATCCGTCTGGGCGGCGAAACGGCGGTGGCGGTGTTCGACGTCATTCAGAACACCTCCTACCTGATCCTGTACCTGTTTGAGGGGACGGGACGCGCCATGCAGCCCATCCTCTCCACCTATCAGGGCGAGCACAACCGGCAGGGAATGCGGAACACGGTGCGTCTCGGCTTCACGGCGGGACTGACGGTGGGAGGCGCGCTGATCGCCCTTGTGGAGCTGTGGCCCGCGGGAATGTGCCTGCTGTTCGGCATCGCCGGTTCGACATCGGAGGCGCTGGCGTGTACCGCGCTGCGGCTCTACGGCGCGGGGGCGCTGTTCGCCGGCATCAATATCCTGCTGTGCAATTACTATCAGGCCTGCGAGAACGAGAAGCCGTCGTTCCTGCTGGAGACGCTGCGCGGCGCGGTGCTGCTCATCCCGCTGACGTTCGTATGCTACGCCTTGGGGTTGCAGCGCTTCTGGCTGCTGTTCCTGCTGACGGAGGCCGGCTCGCTGGCGGTGTTCCTTCTGCTGGGGCTCGGCGACCGATATAAGAAGACAGAGCTGCCGGAGGAACGCATCTTCCAGCGGACGATCCTCAGCAACGCGGAGGATGTGATGGACGTGTGCCGCGAGCTGGAGGCCTTCTGCGAAGTCTGGGGCGCGGACATGAAGCAGCAGATGTTTTCGACCATGACCGTAGAGGAGCTCGGCATGGCCATCTTGAAGCACGGCTTTCAGGGACGGACGGACGGCTACCTCCAGCTGACGGCCATCATGGACGAGGGCGGCGTGCTGGAGCTGCACCTGCGGGACGACGCCACGACCTTCAATCCCTTTGCGTTAGATACCTCCCGCGCCAGCCGGGACGAGGCCTTCGACATGGACGGCATGGGCGTGCTGGTCATCAAAAAGCGGGCGAAGGAATTTTTCTACCGGCGCTATCAGGGCTTCAACACACTGATCATCAAGATCTGAGGACAAAGAGGGAAAAGCGATGAAGGTCGTTTATTTCGGCAGCGACGTGTTCCTGTCGTGCTTTGAATATTTTGTGGAAAAGCATCAGGTGCTGGCGCTGTATACCTATCACAACGACGAGGACTATTTCACGGAATATGCCATCGTAAGGCGGGCCGGAGAGCTCGGCATCCCCGTCCACTACGAGGCCATCTCGCCGGAGGAGATCCGGCGGTACTTCACGGAGGAGGACTGCGAGCTGTTTTTCATCGCGGAGTATGACCGCATCCTGACGTTGCCGGAGGAGCTTCCCGCGTTCCGCGGCATCAACACCCACAGCTCGCTGCTCCCGCAGGGGCGCAGCTATTACCCCATCGAGGGAGCCATGGAGCGGGAGCTGTCATGCACCGGCGTGACGATGCACAAGGTGGCGCAGCGATTGGACGGCGGCGACGTTCTGGCACAGCATACCATTGACATAACCGCGGACACGGACAGCATCGACGTCTATCTGCAAAGCGCGGCATGGGCGCGCGCGACGGTCGAGGAGCTCCTCGAGCACCTCGACGACCGCTGGGCCGCCGGCCGGCCGCAGGCGGAAAAGCAGCCTTACTGGAAACGTCCCGCGTCCGAGCTGCTGACGCTGCATCCCGAAATGAGCCGGGCGGAGGCCCTGGCGATCTTCCGAAAATACAATTCCATGACTCAGGTGGAGCTGGGCGGCGCGTGGTTCTATGTGACCGCGGTAGAGGCCGGCACGGCCCCCCTGCCCTGCGAGGTGCAGCGTCTGTCCCCCACGCGGGCGCTCTACCGCGTAAGGGACGGTCATTTGCGGCTTCATATCCATCCGATGGAGGTGCGGACATGAAACGAGCAAGGAGCATACGGTTACAGCCCAAGCTGCTGCTGGGGCTGGTGGCGATGGCCGCCGTCCTCGCGGCGATCCTGGCCCCCTCGATTGCCCAACTGTACCGGGCGCGGATGGAGGAGCAATACGCCTCTCTCGCGTTCGGTCAGGCCTCCGTGGCGGCGGATCTCATCGACGGAGACCGCGTGGAGCAATACTACCGGACCGGCGAGAAGGACGCCTATTACGAGGAGATCCACCGCTACCTGCAGGACGCCAGGGAGAAGCTGGGGCTGAAATACTTCTATGTGGTCGTGCCGGAGGATGAGGTCATGTACTACATCTGGGACGCGGGCGTTCCCGGCGAGGACGGCGTCTGCGACCTCGGCGACACCGACGCCTACTACGGCGGCGGCAACGAGCTGATGCACGGTGCCTTCGCCGTCGACGCGGAGCAGACCATCCTCATCACCAACAACGAGGAGTACGGCTATCTGGCGTCGGCCTACGTCGCCATCCTCAACAAAGTCGGCACACCGGTGGCGCTGGCCAGCGTGGACATCTCGATGGACATGATCGACCAGCAGATCCGGCAGTTTCTCGGCCTGACGCTGTGCGTGGTGCTGGCCGTTCTGCTGCTTTCCATTTTCGCGTACTACTACTATGTGCGGCGCATTCTGATCCGCCCGCTGAGGATTCTGCACCACGCCGCCATCGGGCTGGTGGAGAGCAAGATGGCGGCCTTGTCCGACTTTCGGGTGGAGGTCAACACCGGCGACGAGCTGGAGGAGCTTGCCCATTCGTTCCAGTACATGGTGTCGGAGCTGGATGAATATATTCAAAATCTCAGCCGCGTCACCGCGGAAAAGGAGCGCATCGGCGCGGAGCTGGATGTGGCGCGCCACATTCAGGCGTCCATGCTGCCCTGCATCTTCCCCGCCTTCCCCGAGCGCCACGAGTTCGACATTTACGCCTCCATGACACCGGCGAAGGAGGTCGGCGGCGACTTCTACGACTTTTTCCTGGTGGATGACGACCATCTGGCGCTGGTCATGGCGGACGTGTCCGGCAAGGGCGTCCCCGCAGCGCTGTTTATGATGATCTCCAAAACGCTGCTGAAATCCGCCGCGCAGAGCGGTCTGTCCCCGAAGGCCGTGCTGGAAAAGGTGAACGATCAGCTCTGCGAAAACAACGAAGCGGAGATGTTCGTCACCGTCTGGCTGGGCATCCTCGAGATCTCCACGGGAAAAATGAAGTGCGCCAATGCGGGTCACGAGTATCCGGCCATCATGCGCCGCGGTGGCTCCTTCGAGCTGTTCAAGGATAAGCACGGCTTCGTGCTGGCCGGCATGGAGGGCGCCCGATACCGCGAATACGAGCTGGAGCTGGACGCGGGAGACCGTCTGGTGGTCTACACGGACGGCGTACCGGAGGCCACGAATGCCTCCAACACGCTTTACGGGACTGACCGGATGCTTCGTGCGCTGAACGCCGCCGAGGGCGGCTCGTGCCGTCAGCTGCTGGAGGCTCTGCACCGCGATGTGGACGAGTTCGCGGGCGGCGCGGACCAGTTCGACGATATCACCATGCTCTGCATCGAGATGAAGTCGTCGGACATGAAAAAGATCAATCTCGCGCCGACGCTGGAGCAGCTGCCGCAGGCCACCGACTTTTTTGAGGGCATTCTCGCCGAGGCAGGCGCCTCCATGAAGGTGATCGCTCAGGTCAATGTGGCGGTGGACGAGATCTTCTCCAACATCGCCCGCAACAGCGGCGTGCTGGGCTGCTCACTGAAGGACGGCAAGGCGACGCTTCGCTTTTCCGACAACGGACGGCCCTATGACCCCACTGAAAAGCCCGACCCGGATACAACGCAGTCGGCGGAGGAGCGGGAGGTCGGCGGCCTTGGCATCTTCATGGTGAAGAAGCTCATGGATGAGGTGACCTATGAATACGCGGACGGGTCGAACATCCTGACGCTCGTGAAGAGCCTTTGACCGATCGTACCGGGTCGCCTCCCGTCCCGCAGCGGAGCATTTCCGGAAGAGTTTTGACAGAGGACACACGATGAGCGAATTCGCCGCACAGCTCAGCAGGAGCTGAACCGCCGCGAGATACAAAGAGGCCCATCTGCCTTGGCAGATGGGCCTCTTCTCTTTGTTTTGTCTGAGGGAGCGCGTTCCCGTTACTTGTTGTATGCTCTGTAAAGGAACGTGACGATCTGGCCGCGGGTGCAGTCGTTGTCGGAGCCGAACAGGCCGCCGCCGATGCCCTCGGTCACGCCGTTGGCCGCCGCCCAGGCGACCGCGTCCGCAAAGTAGCTGCCGGTCGGGACGTCGGTAAAGGGCATGACTGCGGACTTGGCTGCGGGGCTGCCTGCTGCGCGCCACAGGAAGGTGACCGCCTGCGCGCGGGTGCAGGTCACGTCGGGAGAGAACGTGCTGGTCGTCGTGCCGGTGGTGATGCCGTTTTCGATGGCCCACGCCACGGCCTTCTCATAGTAGCCGCCGGAGACCACGTCGGTCATGCCGGACGCAGCGCCCTTCGGCTCGGGAGAGCCGGCGGCGCGCCACAGGAAGGTCACGATCTGCGCGCGGGTGCAGGGCTGCTCGGGAGCGAACAGGTCATTGCCCACGCCGGTGGTGATGCCGTTCTTGACCGCCCACTTGACGGCCTCATAGAAGTAGGCGTTGTTGGGCACATCGTAGAAGAAGTTCAGCATGGAGTTGTCCTCCATGAAGGTCGCCTTGACCTCGACCTTGCCGGCGGGCATGGTGAAGGTGTACTTGCCGTTGCCCTTGTCCTTGAGCGTCAGCTCATTGCCGTTCTTGTCGGTGACGGTCAGGGTCTCGAGGACGTAGCCGCTGTCGGGCTTGACGGTGACGGTCACCCGGTCGCCCTTGGAGGCGTTCTTGGGGCTAACGGTCACGGTGCCGTGCTCGGTCTTGCTCGGGGTAGAGACGGAGTAGGTCGGGTCGTAGGAGCTGCTGCCGCCGGAGTAGGGCGCAGAGTAGCTGACCGTCCAGACACCGTTCGCGGTGCTGCTCACATAGTAATTGCTTGCCAGAGCGCCGGAGGGGTTTGTCAGATACACGCCGGAGGTCAAGCCGGATTTTGCAAGAACCGTGTAGGTATAAGCGCCCTCGCTGCCATCACGCTTGACGATGTTGGTGTTGCCGTTGCCCACAACGTAAACGCTCGGATCGCTGCTGAACTTGCCGCCAGAAACGGCGATGGTTGCTTTAGACGTACTGCTCTTAACAATTGCCGCCTTTGTTCCGGCAAACTGGCCACCAGAAATGGTCACATCCGCATTTTCACTGCTGACATCGGCAACAGCGTATGTGGCACCGGTGAACGTACCACCGGACACGGTAAGAGTACCAAGATCAATCTCAGCACCACAACCACAGTTGTAAATGCCGTATGTCTTAGCGTTAGCGTCACTTGCAGCAGTAAAGGTACCGCCTGTGATTTCTGCAATATTGTGATTCTGAACAACGGCCTGATAATAGTTGCTGAACGTACCGCCATTGATCGTTAACTTTGCGTGGTCATCGTTCTTGATCGTATTCAGACCGCCGCGGAACGTACCGCCATCAATCGTCAGGATAGGCTGCTCAAGTCCCCTATTATTGGTGTAGTCACCAGCGTTAAAGTATCCATTAGAAACAAGGCTGGAGAATTTACCAAGAGTGGTATTGTTCCCGGCAGTTTGCACGGTTGCGCCATCATGGATGGTCATGGAGCCGACATTCTTGATGGTGTACCAGGAGTTGGAACCGCTGTCATTTGAAGTCTTACCGTTTTCTTTAGAACGATCAAAAGTACCGCCATTTACAACAACAGTTCCCTTATTGTACAGCGCGCCTTTAGCATGAGAAATATTATCAACCTTACCCGTTCCCGTGATGGTCAAATTACCATTGTTCAGAATGGTGTGATCATTCACGTTGGTCAAGGTCTTACCGTTCAGATCGAGTGTCATAGTCTTGCCAGCAGGAATGGTAATATCCGCAGTCACATCTTTCAGCAGGGTGACAGTGTTGTTGTCTGCTGCCGCGACAGCATCGGCGAGGGTCCTATAATAAGTATCGCCGACCTTGGCAACTGCGTTGGTCTCGCCCAATTTCTCCACGGTGCCATCGGCAGACTGCACATAATCAGTGGGGATGTACTTGGAAATGTCAGCATCAAATTTGCCGCCGGTTACCACTGCGTTGCCTTTGTTGGATTCATCGTAATGGTCCACAATCATTTCCTGGGTATCGCTGGCGTGCTTAAATTCGCCGCCGGAAATGGTCAGTTTGCCAACGTAATTGGCATTGCCACCAAAAGCAGAGGTGAACAGTACCGCGGAAGCGGTATCCAGAGTCCGGAACGTGCCAGCAGTGATTTCAGCCTTGTTCCAGTTCATAATGACATACTGGGCAGTATTAGAGAAATTACCACCATTGATGGTCAGTACACCAAAGTAATCATTCTTGACCGTGTTGACACCGCCGACAAAATTGCCGCCCCTAATCGTCAAATTGCAATCGGCAGTTGCCTCGCCGCCATTGCGGATCATGCTGGAATAACCGCCAGCGTTTTCAACGGTAACGCCAGTGTTAATCTCCATGGTACCGTAGTTGGCAATGGTGTACCAGCTGTTTCCGCCGTTGCCATAGGAAGAATAGGTACCCTTTTCGGCAGAACGCTTAAAGGTGCCGCCATTCAAGGTAACCTCGCCGGAGTTGACGATTGCGCCCTTTCCGTGCGACACATTATCTACGATACCGTTGCCAGTGATGGTCAGCGTTGCACCATTTTCAACAATAATGGTGTGCTCGTCCGCTTTGTTCGTCAGCGTTTTACCGCCCAAGTCGAGCGTGGCGGTCACACCGGCCGGAACATTGACAAAAGCAGTTGTATCCTCAGACATAACATAGCTGTCATTTCCCAGCGTGATAACGCCGTCTACTGCCGCAGGCAGCGCAGTCCCCACCGCCGCGGGCACTTCCGCCGGCGCAGGCGTGCCTTCGCCGTCCGCCAGGGCAGCGGTGGGCAGCAAGCTGAACGCGAGACAAAGCGTCAGCAAAATGGATAGCAATTTACGTTTCATAAAAGGTCCTCCTACAATGTATAATCTCCGCGGCTCCCCGCGGGCGAGCACAGCACATCTGTTCCCGGTCGGGAACAGAAAAGGGGTCATGGCCCCTTTTTGCACTTTATGGCGATATCATAGCACGCCCGTGTAAAAAAATCAACCATTTTCCTGTAAGGAAATGACAAATTTCGCGCGACATTTTTCGAGAATCCGTGCATTTCGCCAAAGCCGCCTTGCCGCTTCGCGTCGCTGCTGTATTTACTTGGCAAAGCGCCCGCTTTGCGCTATGTTAAAGCGTCCTAAAACGGAGGACGAAGAGCGGCAGAGAGCATAAATATTCTGTTAAGTGGCCGTTTCGAGCCTTTTTGCGCGCTTTTGCCGCGCATAAATAACCGTGTGAATAGTAAAATTCTACAAGCCGGCGAGGATTTTCGGCGCAAGATTGTCAAGAATTTGAGAACCGCTCCGCGGGGGCTTGACATTTGCGCGCCGCCGTAGTATCTTCACGTCAACAATTGAATAGGCTCAATTCAGTTGAGCGAGATAGAGGCGCGGCCGACAAGAGTACCGAGTCCGTACGGAGCAGGGATCCGGGACAAAGGGAAAGGGGAAGCCGCCGAAGTGGGGAACGGTTCCTGTGCCGTTTTCTGCTGGCTCGTCGGAGAAGATCCGCCGGACTGTCACAATTTTGTGGAGCGCTATCGAAGAGTCGGCAAGCCGGTTTCGGTTTTGCCGGTATTGCAGATCATTTGCCGTAAATGCTCCACACGAGCATTTACGGCTTTTTCTGTTTCCGAACTCGTTGGCGCGGACAACGAAGGGCCGACTCCCCCCACGGAGCCAAATTTCCATTCAGAAAGGAAGCAACACCATGAACCTCAGAAGAACCATCGCTACCCTGCTCGCAGCCCTCATGCTGCTTGCCCTCACCGCCTGCGGCGCGGGCACGACGTCTCCCGCGCAGGACGCAAACGACCCGGCAGAGGAAACAGCTCCTTCCACGACCGAAAGCAGCCAGCTCCGCGTCGGCATGGAATGCGCCTACGCGCCGAGCAACTGGCAGGAGAGCGCCGCGACCGACACCAACGTTCCCGTGGAAAACGTCGCCGGCGCTTACGCCGAGGGCTATGACGTGCAGATCGCGCGCATCCTCGCCGATCAGCTCGGCAAGGAGCTGGTCATCGTCAAGCTCAGCTGGGACGGCTTGATCGACGCGCTCAACCAGTGGCAGATCGACGCCATCATCGCCGGCATGATGGACACCGCCGAGCGCCGCGAATCCATCAACTTCTCCGACCCGTACAAGGAGACGATCTACAGCATGATGGTGCTCGCCGGCTCGCCGTATGAGAACGCGGCCTCCATTCAGGACTTCTCCGGCGCCGCCGTGCTCGGTCAGCAGGGCACCGCGCTCGACGATGTCATCGACCAGATCGAGGGCGTCGAGCACCTCAGCCCCGTCGGCAGCGTACCCGACATGATCTCCCGTCTGCAGCAGGGCACCTGCGACGCCATCGTCATCAACGAGGAGAGCGCCCCCGGCTACCTCGCCTCGAATCCCGATTTCCGTCTCATCACCTTCAGCGAGGGCAACGGCTTCACGCTGCCCGCCAAGGGCTCCTGCGTGGGCCTGCGCAAGTCCGACACCGAGCTGCTCGCGCAGATCAATGAGATCCTTGCCACCATCGACAGCGACGCGCGCACCGAGATGTGGAACACCGCCGTCGCCAACCAGCCGAAGTAACCGGCGGCTCCACGCCGCATAAGGAGGAAGCACCATGAGAGGAACCCCCGCGTCCCGCGGTCAGAGCTTCATCGCACGGGACCACCGTTATGTCTATCTGGGCGGCAGCGTCATCGCCCTCGTCGGCCTGAGCCTGTGGTATTCCGCGCCCAGTCCGTACAGCTTTCTGCCCGTCGGCTCCGTGCCCGGCACGGTGCTCGCCGCGGTCTGCTATTTCTTTTTGGCCGTCAGCACGCTGGCGCTGCTCGTGAAATGGACGCACTGGAGCAGCTACGGCGAGACCATTCTCAAGCACCCCTTCATCGTGCGGCTGAGCCGCTATCTCTCCTATCTGGACGCCGCGGCTGCCGCGCTGCTCGCGCTTGACCGCTTCGTGCTCAAGCTCGCCTACGTCGTCCACGCCGCCGTCCACGCCGAGAGCAACCCCACCGGCACGCTCTCCTCCATGGTCTACATGGCCTACAACCAGCGCTCGCTCTTCGTCACCGGCGTGTGGACGACCGTTCAGCTCGCGCTGGCCGGCACGGCGATCGCGTTCGTGCTGGCGCTTCTCATGGTCTTTCTCCGCATTCAGGAACCCGACAAGCGCAACAACGACTTTGTGAAGCTTATCAAGATCGTCGCGAACAAATTCGCCCGCTTCTACATCTTCGTCATCCGCGGCACGCCGATGATGGTGCAGTCCCTCATCTTCTACTACGCGATCTTCAATCTCTTCAAGCGCACCGGCATGAGCGTCACGGAGATCAACCGCGTCTGGTCGCTCTTCATCTCCGGTCTTGTCACGGTCTCGCTCAACTCGACCGCGTACCTTGCCGAGGTGCTGCGCGGCGGCATCCTCGCCGTCGACGCGGGGCAGATGGAGGCCGCGCGTTCGCTCGGCATGACGCACTGGCAGGCCATGCGCAGAGTCGTTTTCCCGCAGGCCATCAAAAATTCGCTGCCCGCCATCGGCAATGAGTTCATCATCAACATCAAGGATTCCTCCGTGCTGTGCGTGCTGGGCGTATCCGACCTGATGTTCATGACCCGCTCGGTCGCCGGCATTTATTATAAGGGCACCGAGTGCTACCTCATCGCCGCCACCGTTTACCTGTTCCTGACATATCTTTCCTCGCTCCTGCTCAAGGCCATCACGGGAAGGATGACCGCGCCGGACAACACGAAGCGGCGTCAGGGCAATCAAACCGTCGATCTGGGTCTCCCCAGCTCGAACTGACAGGAGGACGCTATGACGAACGATCCCATCATTAAAATCGAACAGCTCGAAAAGTCCTTCGGCGACCTCCATGTGCTCAAGGGCATCGACTTAGAGGTCGACCGCGGCGAGGTCGTGTGCATCATCGGTGCGTCCGGCTCCGGCAAGTCCACGCTGCTGCGCTGCATCAATCTGCTGGAGGAAGCCGATTCCGGCCACATCTGGTTCGACGGGCAGGATCTCATGGACCTCAAGGTCGACCTCAACGCCCTGCGGCAGAAGATCGGCATGGTGTTTCAGGGCTTCAACCTTTTCAACAACAAGTCCGTGCTGGACAACTGCACGCTTGCTCCCATGACGGTGCGGCACATTCCCAGGGCGCAGGCCGAGGAGACGGCCATCCGCCACCTCAAGGCCGTCGGGCTGGAGGATTTCATCCACGCCGACTCCCGCCGCCTCTCCGGCGGGCAGAAGCAGCGCGTTGCCATCGCGCGGGCGCTGTGCATGGAGCCCGAGATCATGCTCTTTGACGAGCCGACGAGCGCCCTCGACCCCGAGATCGTGGGCGAGGTGCTCGATGTGATGAAGCGCCTCGCGCAGGAGGGCATGACCATGGTCGTCGTAACGCACGAGATGGCCTTTGCCAAGGAGGTCAGCGACCGCGTGGTCTTTATGGACCGCGGCGTCATTCTTGAGCAGGGCTCGCCGCGCGAGGTCTTCGGGAATCCGAAGGAGAGCCGCACGCGCGAATTTCTCAGCCGCTATCTGGAGGACAAAATGGCATGACGAAGAAGATCACCGATTTCTTTGCCCTCGAGAGCAACTATCCCGACTTAGACGCCGAGGGCGCGGTCGCGCGTCTTTCGCAGGCAATCCAATGCCGGACCGTCAACTACGCCGACCACAGTCTGACCGACTATAGCGAGTTTGACAAGCTCCACGCGCACATGAAGGCAAGCTATCCCCACATCATGCGCGCGGGCGTCTTTGAGCGGCTCGGCCACCACGCCGTGCTCATCACCATCCCCGGCAGCGACGAAACGCTGCGTCCCTGCCTGTATATGTCCCATCAGGACGTGGTGCCGGTGGTCGAGGGCACGGAGCAGGACTGGACCTATCCCTCCTTCTCCGGCGCGGTGGTGGACGGCTACATCTGGGGCCGCGGCACGCTGGATATCAAGGAGCAGGTCTTCGGCGTGCTCGAGGCCGCGGAGTATCTGCTCGCCCGCGGCAGGACCTTCCGGCGCACGGCCTACCTCGCCTTCGGCGACGATGAGGAAACGCTCAACACCGGCGCGCTGGCGATCTCCGACCACCTCAAGGCGCAGGGCGTGACGCTGGAATTCGTTTTAGATGAGGGCGGCGGCAAGATCGAATCCGGCGCGGCTTTCGGCGCGCCGGACCTTTCCATCGCGCAGGTCGATCTGATGGAGAAGGGCTATGCCGATCTGGAGCTGACGGTCCGCTCCGTCGGCGGGCACTCGAGCCGCCCCTACGGCGGCACCTCGCTCGCCCATCTTGCCTGCGCCATCGCGGACATCGTCCGCAGCCCCTTCCCCGTGCGGCTCAATCCCGCCATGATGGGCGCGTTTGAAACGCTCGCGCCCTACATCACCGCCGAGCCGCTCAAAACGCTGACGCGTGACGTCCGCGCGAACGCGGACGCCATTGCGGCCTACTGCTATCAGTCCCCCGCGCTCTTTCCCTTTGTCACCACGACCATCGCTCCCACCGTCATTCAGGGCAGCAGCAAGGCCTGCAACGTGATGCCGCAGGATATGCAGGCGGTCATCAATTTCCGTCTTGCCGACGGCGACACGGTCGAGAGTGTGATGGCGCACTGCCGCGCGGCGGTGCAGGACCCGACCGTGGAGCTGCGCTACCAGCAGGCCAACGATCCCTCCGCCACGGCCCGGCGCGACGGCTACGGCTACCGCACGGTGGTGGACAGTATGCAGCGCTACTACCCCGACGTGGTGTTCGTTCCGTCCATGACCGTCGGCGCGACTGACGCGCACCAATACGAGCAGATCTGCGACACCTGCCTGCGCTGCTCGCCCTTCATGGCGGAGCCCGAGGAGGCCGCCTCCGGCGTTCACGGGACGAACGAGCGCATTCTGGTCCGCGCCTACCTGCAGGGCATCCGCGTGCTCATCGACCTGATGGAGCACGCCAATCTCTGAGACACGACCGCAGCCCGCGTTTCAAGCCGCAAGCACGCAAAAAGAGCCGCGCTCCCTGCACCGGGAACGCGGCTCCTTCCTTATTATTGTCTGCGGCAACTTCCTTTACCACGCGGCGACCGCGCCGTCGCAGCGCGGCTCGGTGCCCGCCGTGTAAACGCCGTCCTCTCCGCGCCAGATGATCTGACCGCGGCCCATCGAAATGCGGTCGTCCACGACCGTGACCTCGTGGCCCATCGCGCGCAGCTCGTCGGCAATGGCCTCGCCCGCCTCACACTCCAGTTCGAGCCTCCTGCCGCCGATCCATTGGATGCGCGGCGCGTCAAGCGCCTCCTGCGGGTTCATGTGATAATCGAGCGTGTTGACGAGGACCTCGGTCTGACCCTGCGGCTGCATGAACGCGCCCATCACGCCGAACGGACCGACGGCGGCGCCGTCCCTGAGCAGGAAGCCGGGAATGATGGTGTGGTAGGACCTCTTACCCCCGGCAAGGCAGTTGTCGCTTGCGGGGTCGAGCGAGAAGTTCGCGCCGCGGTTTTGGAGCGAGATGCCCGTCCCCGGCACGGCGACGCCCGCGCCGAAGGTGGTGTAGTTGCTCTGGATGAACGAGACCATGTTGCCCTCGCGGTCGGCGGTGCAGAGATAGATGGTGCCGCCGCAGTGCGGGTCGCCCGCCCTCGGCTCCAGCGCGCGGTCGGTGATGAGCGCACGGCGGGCGGCGAGATAGACGGGATCCAGCAGCTCGCTGACCTTAGTTTTCATATAGCGCGGGTCGGCGATGTAGGTCCTCGTGTCGGCAAAGGCCAGCTTGATGGCCTCCATCACCTTGTGGTAGTGCTCGGCGCTCTCGCGATTTTCCGGCATGGTCATGCCGTTCAGGATGCCGAGCGCCATGAGCACCGTAATGCCGTGGCCGTTCGGCGGGATCTCACAGGCCGTATAGCCGCGGTATTCCTGCGTGATGGGCTCGACCCATTCGGGGCGGTAATTGCGGAAGTCGTCCTCGCAGAAGTACCCGCCGGTCGCGCGGGAGAACGCGACAATCCTCTCCATCAGCGCGCCGCGGTAATAGCTCTCGCAGTCCGTCGCGGCGAGGGCGCGCAGCGTCGCGGCGTAGTCCGGAAGGCGGAACAGCTCACCCGCGCGGTAGGGCGTGCCGTCCGGCTTCATAAAGCTCTGCCACCAGTATTCGTGCGGCGCGGCGTTCTCCGCCATCGCCTTGGCAATGCGGCGGCTGTCGCGCTCCCACTGCCGCGCGATGTTCACCGGCACGGGATAGCCCTCCTCGGCATAGGAAATGGCAGGCGCAAACAGCTCGGCGAGCGGCTTCGTGCCGAAGCGGCGGTTCAGCTCCGCCCAACCTGCGGGTGCGCCGGGCACCATCGTCGGCAGCCATCCGGCCTTCGGCATCTCTGTATAGCCCATCGCACGGACCTTCTCCGCGCTCAGCACCATCGGTGCGACACCGCTGGCGTTGAGGCCGTAGAGCCGTTTGTCCCGCTCGATCCACACGAGCGCAAAGCAGTCCGAGCCGAGGCCGTTGCCGGTCGGCTCGAGCAGCGGCATAGCCGCGGCCATCGCCACAGCGGCGTCCACGGCGTTGCCGCCGGATTTCATCACGTCCAGTCCGATCTGTGCGCCGAGCGGCACAGACGTGCAGGCGACGGCATTTTTGGCGTAGACGACATTGCGCCGCGAGGCATAGCGGTAGGTCAGCGGATCGAAGGCAGGCATGGGAAGCGTTCTCCTTTTCTCTTTTATAACAGGCCTAGTATAGCACACCGACATAGGAAGAGCAAGGCGGCGGTTAGGCTCCCGCACGGACGGTTATAATATTTTCCGCATTATTACCCGGTTTTTAGGCATTATTGAAAAAATGAATCATTCTATTTCTTTGCATTTTCTTGATTTCTTTGGTGTTGTGCGCTATATTTTAGTTTGATTACGAAATTTTACTCACATAAACACAGAAAGGCGGATTTTATGGAGCTTCAAATTCAGGATCTGGTATCCTCCATCAAAAAGGACGGCATCGAGAGCGCGAACCGCGAGGCCGCGCAGATCCTTGCCGACGCCAAGGCGCAGGCGGAAAAGATCGTCGCCGACGCGAGGAGCGAGGCGGACAAGCTGCGTGCGGACGCGCAGGCGGAGATCGGCGTGTTCAAGGCCAGCGCTCAGCTCAGCGCGGAGCAGGCGAAGCGCGACGCGGTGCTCGCCTTCCGGCAGGAGATCGGCGCGGAGCTGACGAAGCTGCTCGCGCAGGATACCCATAAGGCGCTCGACGACAAGGCGCTCGCGTCGCTCATCACCGCCGCGCTGCAGGGCGAGGACGCCTCCGCCTACGCCGCAGAGGTCGCCTCCGTCACGGACGCGCTCAAAAGTGAGCTCGCCGGCGAACTCAAGGCGGGGCTGGAGCTGCGGCTCTCCAAAAAGGTCCGCACGGGCTTCCGCCTGTGCACCAAGGACGGCTCGGGCTACATCGACTGCTCCGACGAGGAGCTGGCGGAGCAGCTCGCCCCCTTCTTCCGCGAGCTGCGCATTTAAGGAGGGACGCTCTTGGCTTCCTATTACTACTTGATCTCGAGCCTGCCGATGCTCCGCGCGGGCGACGCGCCGCCGCTGGATTACGCTGCGTTTCTCGACCAATGCCGGGGCGCGGTGAGCGACAGGGTCTACCGCTCGCTCGAGGAGCTGACGGTGCGCTCGGAGGACGGCGGCTTCGTGAGCCGGTGGGCGGCCTTCTACCGCGTGCTGCAGGGCGAGCTGACCTATCAGCGGCGTGTGAAGCGCGGCGAGAGCTGCGCTGCGCCGAACGAGCGCGACGCCGCCGTGACGCAGACCGTCACCGCGGCAGTGAACGCAAAGGACCCGCTCGAGGGCGAGCGGCTGCTGCTCGCGCTGGAATTTGACCGGCTGGATGAGCTGGTGGGACTGCACAGCTTCGACGACTGCGCGCTCTACGGCTACGCGCTGAAGCTGCAGCTGCTCGAACGGCAGCGCGTCTTCCGCCATGACGAGGGCAAGGCCGCCTTCGACACCCTGCTCGGACAGGTCCGCCAGCAGATATTCAGCCTATAAGAAAACGGGAGAAACGAAATGGAGAAAGTGACAGGCTATGTGACCGGAGTCAACGGCAACCTCGTTTCGGCAAGGTTCTCGGGCTCCGTTCGGAAAAACGAAGTCGGCTTCGTCAAGATCGGCAATGACCGCCTCAAGGGCGAGGTCATCCGCATCAGCGGCGATGCCGTGAGTATGCAGATCTATGAAATGACCAACGGCATTCAGGTCGGCGACGAGGTCGAGCTGACCGGCGAGCTGCTGAGCGTCGAGCTCGGCCCCGGCCTTCTGACGCAGGTGTACGACGGCTTGCAGAATCCTCTGCCGAAGCTTGCCGAGCAATGCGGCTTCTTCCTCGAGCGCGGCGTATACCTTGACCCCATCCCCGATAAGGAATGGGAGTTCACCCCCTGCGTCAAGCCCGGCGACGCCGTGCTCGCGGGCGACGCGGTCGGCAGCGTGCCGGAGGGGCAGTTCACGCACCTCATCATGGCGCCCTTTGACCTCAAGGACGAGGGCTGGCGCGTAAAGAGCGTGAAGGAAAAGGGCGTCTATCACGTCCGCTCCACCGTTGCGGTGCTGGAAAACGGCGCGGGCGAGGAGAAGGCGCTGAGCATGGTCTTTTCCTGGCCGGTCAAGCAGCCCATCCGCTGCTATGAGGAGCGTCTGCGTCCCGACGAGACGCTGGTGACCAAGATCCGCTGCATCGACACCTTCCTGCCGGTCGCCAAGGGCGGCACCTTCTGCGTGCCCGGTCCCTTCGGCGCGGGCAAGACCGTGCTGCAGCACATGGAGGCAAAGAACGCTGACGTCGACATCGTCATCGTCGCCGCCTGCGGCGAGCGCGCCGGCGAGGTCGTGGAGGTGCTCAAGGAGTTCCCCGAGCTGACCGACCCGCGCACGGGCCGCTCGCTGATGGAGCGTACCATCATCATCTGCAACACCTCGTCCATGCCGGTCGCGGCGCGTGAAGCGTCCGTGTACACGGCAGTGACGATGGCCGAATATTACCGCCAGATGGGACTCAACGTCCTGCTGCTGGCGGACTCCACGAGCCGCTGGGCGCAGGCCATGCGCGAGATGAGCGGCCGACTGGAGGAGATCCCCGGCGAGGAAGCCTTCCCTGCCTACCTCGAATCCGTCATCGCCGCGTTCTATGAGCGCGCGGGCAAGGTCCGGCTGAGAAACGGCAAAATCGCCTCCGTCACCATCGGCGGCACGGTCTCCCCCGCGGGCGGCAACTTTGAAGAGCCGGTCACGCAGGCGACGCTCAAGGTCGTCGGCGCGTTCCACGGCCTCTCCCGCGAGCGCTCCGACGCGCGCAAGTATCCCTCCATCCACCCCATCGACTCGTGGTCAAAGTATCAGGGCGTGGTGGACATGGCGCGTGTGGAGGAGGCCCGCGGCATCCTCCGCCGCAGCAGCGAGATCAATCAGATGATGAAGGTCATCGGCGAAGAGGGCACCTCGGCCGAGGATTACATCCTCTACCAGAAGGGCGAGCTGCTCGATGCCGTGTACCTGCAGCAGAACTCCTTCGATCCCATCGACGCGGCCTGCGAGCCGGAGCGTCAGGCGCATGAGTTCAACGTGCTCTACGATGTGCTCACGCGCGATTACGCACTCAGCGACAAAAAGGAGATCCGCGCCTTCTTCAATCAGGTGCGTCAGGAATTCCTCGACTGGCACGGCACGGTCTACGGTACGCCGGAATTTGCGGCGCAGGAAACGAAGCTCACGGACCTCTACCGGAGCAAGGTAACGGGTTAAGGAGGGTTTCAGAATGCAGAAGGTTTACACCAAAATCGAATCCATCGTCGGCAACGTCGTGACCGTGCGCGCCTCGGGCGTGCGCAGCGGCGACCTTGCCCTCGTCGGCGAGAGCTACGCGAGCGTCATCAAGCTCAGCGGCGACCTCGTCTCCCTGCAGGTCTTTGCCGGCACGCAGGGCGTCAGCACGACCGACACCGTGCGCTTCCTCGGGCGGCCCATGATGGTCTCGTTTTCCGACGACCTGCTCGGGCGCGTGTTCGACGGCGCGGGCGTGCCGCGCGACAACGGCCCCGCGCTGACCGAAAATATGATCCCCATCGGCGGTCCCTCCGTCAACCCCGCCAAGCGCATCGTGCCCAAGCGCATGATCCGCACCGGCATCCCGATGATCGACGTGTTCAACACCCTCGTCGAGAGCCAGAAGCTGCCCATCTTCTCCGTCTCCGGCGAGCCCTACAACCAGCTGCTCGCCCGCATCGCCATGCAGGCGGAGGTCGACGTCATCGTCCTCGGCGGCATGGGTCTGAAATACGACGACTACCTCTTCTTCCGCGACACGCTCGAAAAGAGCGGCGCGATGGGCCGCACGGTCATGTTCGTCCACACGGCGTCCGACCCGACGGTGGAATGTACGCTCGTGCCCGACCTGTCGCTCGCCGTGGCGGAGCAGTTCGCCCTTGCCGGCAAGCGCGTGCTTGTGCTGCTGACCGACATGACCAACTTCGCCGACGCGCAGAAGGAAATGGCCATCACGATGGAGCAGGTGCCGTCCAACCGCGGCTACCCCGGCGACCTATACAGCTGCCTTGCCTCGCGCTATGAGAAGGCGGTCGACTTCGAGGGCGCGGGCTCCATCACCATCCTCGGCGTCACCACGATGCCCGGCGACGACGTCACCCACCCCGTGCCGGACAACACGGGCTATATCACCGAGGGCCAGTATTACCTCAAGAACGGCCATATTGAGCCGTTCGGCTCGCTCTCGCGTCTCAAGCAGAACGTCAACGGCACGACGCGCAGCGACCACCGCGCCCTGATGGACGGCATGATCCGTCTCTACAGCGCCTACAAGGAAAGCCTTGAGAAGAAGTCCATGGGCTTCATGATGTCCGAATGGGACGAGAAGCTGCTCAAGTACGGCCACCTCTTTGAAACGAAGCTGATGGACCTGAGCGTGAACATCCCTCTGGAGGAGGCGCTGGACCTTGGCTGGGGGATCCTCGCCGAGTGCTTCGAGCCGAACGAAACGGGTCTGAAGACCAGTCTCCTGCAGGAAAGATGGCCGAAAAAGGACGCCTTGAACTGAGGGAGCGCGTATGGCTGTCAAACTAACAAAAAATGAACTGAAGGTCCAGAAGGATCGGCTCAAGCAGTTTCAACGCTACCTGCCGACGCTGCAGCTGAAAAAGCAGCAGCTCCAGTCGGTCGTGATGCAGGTGACGGCGCAGCTTGAGAAGGTCGAAGCCGAGCGGCTGAAGATCGTCGACGGTCTGGACGGCTGGATCGCGGTGTTCGCCGAAAACGGCAGCTTCCCCGAGGGGATGCGGCTCGATTCGCTCATCCGTCCGAAGGACGTCGTCTGCCGCGACCACAACATCGCCGGCGTGATCGTGCCGGTCTTTGAGGAGCTGACCTTCGAGGAGATCTCCTACGACGTCGCGGACTATCCGCTCTGGGTGGACACCGCCGTGGTCACGCTGCGCGAGATCGCGCGGCTGGACGCGCTGGTCAAGACGCTGCGCACGCAGGTCGAGCTGCTCGAGCGGGAGCTGCGCTCCACCGCGCAGCGCGTGAACCTGTTTGAAAAGGTCAAGATCCCCGAGGCAAGGGAAAACATCCGCGTCATCGGCATTTACCTCGGCGACCAGCAGACCTCCGCGGTCGTGCGCGGCAAGATCGCCAAGAAAAAGCTACAGGAGGCGGCGCGATGATCGAGAAAATGAAGGTCGTTCACATCGTCGCCGCGCAGACGCAGAAAACGGAGCTGCTCGACGCGCTGCGCGCGCTCGGCATCGTCCATTTCGCGGAAAAGGCGGATGCCGACCAGACCTATCTGGAGCGCTTCGCCGCGCTCTCGCGGCTCATCACCGTGCTCGAGGAGCAGGGGGGGAGCGAGGTCGAAGCGGAAACGCTCGACGACGATCAATTTAAAGTGCTCTTCGACAAGCTCAACGCATGTCTGGAGCGCAAAAAGGCATTGGAAGCCGAGCGCGCTGCCGCGGTCAGCGCGTGCGACACGCTCGCCGGCTGGGGCAGCTTCTCCCCCGCCGAGATCAAGGAATTGAAGGCGCAGGGCTTCGAGCTGCACTTCTGCCGCGTGGACAAAAAGCTCCTCGCCTCGCTCGAGGCGGACAAGGAAGTGCGCTTCCTGCGGCTCGCGCCGGTCGGGAAGCAGCAGACCGTCGCCATCCTCGGTGCGCTGCCCGCCTCCTGCGCCGCCGGCGAGTTCATCCCGCCGGAAAAGAGCCTTGACGAATACCGGCAGGAGATCGCCGACTGCGAGCGCGGTCTTTCTGAGTGCGGCGCGCAGCTCAAGGCCGCCGCGAAGCACCTGCCCAGCTTCCGCGAGCAGCTGCTCAAAACGCAGAACGACGCGGACTACTCCTCCGTGCGCAATACCTCGGAGAGCGGGGACGGACTCGTGTGGCTGACCGGCTACCTCCCCGTCGACGCGGCGGAGCGCTTCAAGGCCGCCGCCGCGAAGGAGCATTGGGCGTGGGCGATGGACGATCCGGCGGCAGACGACGACAAGGTGCCGACCAAGATCAAGTACACCAGGGTCACGCGGCTCATCGCGCCGGTGTTCGACATTCTCGGCACCGTGCCGGGCTACCGCGAGTACGATATTTCGTTCTGGTTCCTCGGCTTCTTCACGCTCTTTTTCGCCATGATCATCGGCGACGCGGGCTACGGCTGCCTGTTCCTGCTGGCCGCCGCGGCTCTGACGGTGAAGAGCAAAAAGCCCTCCGACGCCGTGCAGCTTTTGTGGGTGCTCTCCATCGCCACCATCGTCTGGGGCGCGATGACCGGCACCTGGTTTGGGCTTGAGGGCGCGATGGACGTGCCGCTGCTCCGCTCGCTGGTCGTTCCGACCTTTGCGAACTACCCCGAGTATTTCAACGTCACCACCACCCAGCAGCAGAACAGCGTCATGAAATTCTGCTTCATCCTCGGCACCGTCCAGCTCTCGCTGGCGTGCGTGATGAACATCCGCCGCAAGACGCGGGAGAAGGACCTCAGCTGGGTCGCCGACCTCGGCTGGCTGTGCGCGATCTGCGCGCTGTACTTCGTGGTGCTCTACCTCGTCATCGGCGAGCAGGTGAACCTCACGCCCATTGCCGCGGTGGTCCTTCTCGGCTTCGTGCTGGTCGTGTGCTTTGGCGGTATGTCACCGGACAAGACCTTCGCGCAGGGTCTCAAGGCGGGCCTTGGCAACGCCTTCACAGTGTTCCTCAACACCATCAGCGCCTTCGGCAACATCATGAGCTACATCCGACTGTTTGCCGTCGGCATGGCGTCGCTCGCTATCGCGCAGAGCTTTAACAACATGGCGCTCGGCTTCAAGGGGCCGCTGGTCGTCGTCGGCATCCTCATCATGCTCGTCGGTCACGGGCTGAACATCGTGATGGGCCTGCTGTCCGTGGTGGTCCATGGCGTGCGATTGAATCTGCTGGAATTCTCCGGTCAGCTTGGCATGGAGTGGACCGGCACCACCTACGCACCGTTCAAAAAACTGGATAAGATCAGAAAATAATCAAAAAGAGGAGAAACGTATTATGAGCATTGAATTTATTGGTATGGCGTGTGCGCTGGGCCTGTCCGCCATGGGCAGCGCGTTCGGCGCGGGCTTCGCGGCGCAGGCGAGCGTCGGCGCGTGGAAGAAGTGCTACGCGAACGGCAAGCCCGCTCCCTTCATCATGGTCGCCTTCTCCGGCGCGCCCCTGACGCAGACTATCTACGGCTTCCTTCTGATGAACTTCATCCGCAGCGCCGTGGCCTCCGGCGCCGATCCCGCGCTCGCCATGTTTACGGGCATCTTCGCGGGTCTCGCCATCGGCCTGTCCGCGTTCTTCCAGGGCAAGGTCGCCGCGGCGAGCGCCGACGCGCTCGGCGAGACCGGCAAGGGCACGGCGAACTTCTTCATCGTCATCGGCATCATCGAAACGGTCGCGCTCTTCACGCTCGTCTTCAGCCTCCTGCTGTTACAGTAAGCGCAAGGAGAAATTTCATAGCGGCACAGCAAGGGAGCCGGAGGATGTCCGGCTCCCTTCTTGCAGCATTTTCTTCACGATACCCTCATTTTCCGCCAAAGGCGCAGGCTTTTTGTCGAGATCTGCAATGTCCTCCTCCCTTCATTTCATCATTAGCTGTGCAAATGATAAGTATATTAAATTGATTCTTTTCTTATGCCTTTGTATCCCGTATAATACTAAGGCTGGCGTTTTGACGCAAACCGTATCTCTCATAGTACGGAGGAAATATTCAGGAGGCTATTATCATGGCGAATTGTGCAATCGTAGGCATCAACTGGGGCGACGAGGGCAAGGGCCGCATGGTCGACTACCTCACCGACCGTTTCGACGTGGTCGTGCGCTATCAGGGCGGCGGCAACGCGGGCCACACCGTCGTGAACGATAAGGGCAAGTTCGCGCTGCACCTGCTGCCCAGCGGCATCTTCCGCGAGGGCGTGGTGAACATTCTCGGCAACGGCGTGGCGCTCGACTGCGAGAACCTGTATAACGAGATCGAGACCCTGCGCGCCGCAGGCGTGGCGATCACGCCGGAGAACCTGAAGGTCAGCGAGCGCGCCTCCCTGCTGCTGCCTTGGCACCGCGAGCTGGACGCGCTGGAGGAAGCGCGGCTCAAGGACAAGAAGTACGGCTCCACCAAGCAGGGCATCGCGCCGTTCTATTCCGACAAGTATCAGAAGAAGACCGTGCTCGCCGGCGAGCTGCTCCACCCCGAGCACCTCAAGGCGCATCTGGCCGATCTGCTCGAGTGGAAAAATCTCACCCTCACCCGCGTCTACGGCGCGAAAGGCTTTACCATGGACGAGCTGACGGCGTGGATCGACGACTTCGGCGCGAAGATCAGGCCCTTTGTCGCCAACACCACGGCGTTCCTGCGCGAGGCGCAGGCAAACGGCAAGCGCATCCTCTTCGAGGCACAGCTCGGCGCGCTGCGCGATCTGGACTACGGCATCTATCCCTACACCACCTCCTCCAACGCCATCGCCGCCTATGCGCCGGTCGGCTCGGGTCTGCCCACCGCAAAGCTCGACGAGGTCGTGGGCGTGGTCAAGGCTTACTCCTCCTGCGTGGGCGAGGGGCCCTTCACCTGCGAGTGGTTCGGCGATGAAGCGGCAAAGCTGCGCGAGGCCGGTGCGGAGTTCGGCGCAAAGACCGGCCGTCCCCGCCGCGTCGGCCCCATCGACCTCGTGGCGACGCGCTACGGCGTGGAGATGCAGGGTGCGACGAGCATCGCCCTCACGAAGCTCGACGTGCTCAGCTACATGGACAAGATTCCTCTGTGCGCCCACTATGAGATCGACGGCGTGCAGACCGACGATTTCCCCTTCCCCGTCCTTCTTGACCGCGCCAAGCCCGTCATGGAGTATATGCCCGGCTGGCAGTGCGACATCTCCGGCGCCCGCCGCTGGGAGGATCTGCCCGAGGCCGCGCGGAGCTACGTCGAATATGTGGAAAAGGTCATCGGCTGTCCCATCGGCTATGTCTCCGTCGGCGCGGAAAGAGAAAGCCTCATTCTCCGATAAGAAAAATGGAACGGCAGCGCCGTTCCATTTTCTTTCGGGTGGACAAGCCGCGGATTTTTCGGTACAATAAAGCAAATCAGAAAAGAGGAACGAGCCATGAGCAAAGACGTTTACGAATCTCCCCTGTCGTCGCGTTATGCGTCGGCATATATGCTGCACCTGTTCTCCGCCGATATGCGCTTTCAAGATCGGACCGCGCTCGCCCGCGCGGAGCACGAGCTGGGACTGCCCATCACCGCCGGGCAGGTCGCGGAGCTGGAAGCGCACATCACCGACATTGACTACGCCGTGGCCGAGCAGCGCGAGCGCAAGGTGCGCCACGATGTGATGGCGCACGTCTACGCCTACGGCAAGGCCGCGCCGTCCGCCGCCGGCATTATCCACCTTGGTGCGACGAGCTGCTACGTCACCGACAACGCCGATCTCATTCTCTACCGCGACGGTCTGCGCTATCTGCGCGGTGAGCTGCTCGGCGTGCTGGCAAATCTCGCCGCGTTCGCGCGCGAATACGCCGCCGTGCCTACCCTCGGCTACACGCACTATCAGCCCGCGCAGCCTGTGACCGTCGGCAAGCGCGCGACGCTCTGGATGCAGGACTTTTTGAGCGACCTCGAGGAGCTCGACCACGTCCTCTCCACGCTCAAGCTCCTCGGCTGCCGCGGCACGACCGGCACCGAGGGAAGACTTATGGACCTCTTTGACGGCGACGGCGC
>ENA-ORRL01000878-ORRL01000878.1-human-gut-metagenome-genome-assembly--contig:-NODE-878-length-27546-cov-8.838311_pt1 | contig 27546 bp, 20 predicted proteins | sample MGYA00242175_ERZ509134 | MGnify/ENA primary metagenome ERZ509134 (study PRJEB26280, sample SAMEA2338660) | human gut metagenome | biome: human gut; feature: human-associated habitat; material: faeces... | reverse complement strand
TGTAGGGCACGACGAACAGCGTGCAGTTGCCGGTGTACTCGACCAGCTCGCGGGCCAGATCACGCACTTTCAGCTTGGCGCGCAGGCTCGTGTACGGCGGGCTGGCAAAGTGGATGTGATGCAGCGCCAGACCGCGGCGGGCCATGCACCATGCGGCGACGGGGCTGTCGATGCCGCCGGACAGCAGGTTCAGTGCGCGCCCGCTCGTGCCGACGGGCAGACCGCCCGCGGCCTCGACCTTGGGGCCGTGGACATAGGCGGCGTAGTCGCGAATTTCCACCATGATCTCCAGCTGCGGGTTATGCACGTCGACGCGCAGATGATGGTGCTTGTCCAGCAGGTAGGCACCCAGCTCGCGGCAGATCTCGGGGCTCTTCATCGGGTAGGTCTTGTCGGCGCGCTTGGCCTCGACCTTGAAGGTGCGGATGCCGCGCAGCGTCTCGCCGAGATACGCCTCGGCGGTCTCGCATATTGCGGCAAAGTCCTTCGGGCACTCGACGGCGCGGCTCAGCTTCACGATGCCGAACACATGGGACACGCGGCGGAACGCCTCGTCCATGTCGAGGCCGTCCTCCTTCGGCTCGATGAAAACGGTGCTCTGGGCCTGATAAACCTTGAACTTGCCCAGCGGCTCCAGCCGCCAGCGGATGGTCTTGGCCAGCCGCGCCTCAAACTTGCCGCGGTTCAGGCCCTTCAGCGTCATTTCGCCCTGATAGGCGAGGATGAGTTCTTTCATAAAATGGTTCCTTTCAAAATGGATGTGCCGCAGTAGGGGCCGGGCATGCCCGGCCCGCAGCTTTACGGCAAACACGCTGTAACGGGAAGGCTGCGGGCGGGACATGTCCCGCCCCTACTGCCTGCGGCGGGGTGAGGGCACCCCGCCCTACGATTTGCTCGAAAAGGGGTACGTAGGGCGGCCTGCCCTCAGGCCGCCGTCGGCAGCCGTTCAAATATGCTGCAATTCCTGTAATCCATCCCGCAGCCCCGCCAGCAGCGCGTCCACGTCCTCGGCGGTGTTATCGGCGCAGAAGCTCACGCGCAGGGCAGTGCGGACGGTCAGGTCGGCGCAGCCCATGGCCAGCAGGGTGTGGCTCGGCTCGCCCTTGTCGCAGGCAGAGCCGCCCGAGACATAGACCGCGCGTGTGTTCAGGTAGTTGATGAAGGTCTGGCTGTTGATGCAGCCGGTGGAAAAATTCACGATCTCCCCCACCGCGTCATCGGGCGAATTGAGCGTGATGCCGTCCAATTCTTCAAGTCCCGCGCGCAGCTGCCGATTCAGCGCGGCAATGTGTGCAATGCGGGGGCGCAGCTTCTGCTGGCCCTGCGCGGCGGCCACGCCGAGACCCACAATGTAGGGCGTGTTCTCGGTGCCGGGGCGCAGGCCGCGCTCCTGATGGCCGCCGAGATAGGGCGGTTTGAGCGTCTGGCGCTGGCTGTCCCGGATGAACAGTGCGCCGACGCCCTTGGGCGCGTGGACCTTGTGGCCGGAGACGGAGAGCGTATCGACCTCGCGCCATTTCTGCAGGTCGATGGGCATGCGCAGCCACGCCTGCACGGCGTCCACATGGAAGTGGGTGCGGCTGTTGCGCGCCTTGATGCCCTTGCCCAGCGCCGCGATGTCCTGCACGGCGCCGGTCTCGTTGTTGACGGCCATGCAGGCGGCCAGCACCGTGTTTTTGTCGATCTCGGCCAGGAATTTCTGCGTGTCAATGCGCCCGTCCGCCCCGGGCATGACCTCGACGACGGTGAAGCCCTCGTCCTTCAACGCGCGGATGGGGCGCTGCACGCTGGGGTGTTCAAAGCCCGTGACGACGATCTTATTGCCCCAGTGCTTACGCGGGCGGGCCGCGCCGGTCACGGCCATGTTGTTGCCCTCACTGCCGCAGGCCGTGAAGTAGATTTCATCGCTGCGGCAGTGCAGCGTTTTAGCCACGCGGGCGCGGGCCGCGGCAATGGCATCCTGCGCGGCAACGGCGGGGTCATACAGGCTGCTGGGGTTGGCCCAAAGTTCAGTCAGCGCCTCGCTGACGGCCTGCGCCACCGCCGGGTCCACCCGGGACGTGGCGGCGTTATCAAGATAATGCAGCTGGGGGTCGGAAAGCATAGCACTCATTCCTCACATTATTGCACAAAATTATACAGATTAAATTATACACGTTCGCCCAGCAAAAAACAATATTCAGAAACAAAAAAAGGCTTCCCCCGTGGGGGAAGCTGGCCGCGAAGCGGACTGATGAGGGCAGAGTTCATCCTGATTGCCCATTTACGGGCTGTAACCCGGTAGGGGCCGGGCATGCCCGGCCCGCGGCTTACCGGCAAATGTGCGATTGTGGGAAGGCCGCTTTATTCTGTTGACCCTGTAGGGGCGCATTCTATATGCGCCCGGGCAGCTTGCGGCTGCGAAAGCCCCCACGGGCGGATATGGAATCCGCCCCTACGCCTTGTTTTATCTACCCTTACTCCCCAAAATCCTCCGCGGCCTTCTGCATCATCTGGCGGATCGGCAGGTTGTACGGGCAGCGCGGCTCACAGGCACCGCACCGGATGCAGGCACCGGCCTTGGTCTGCAGCGTCGCATAGCGCTCGCGGCCCCACTGCTGCAGGCCGTAGCGGTTCAGATACCCCTGGAACAGGAACACACTGGGGATGGAAATCCCCACCGTGCAGGGCGCACAGTAGTTGCAGCGGCGGCAGAACTGGGTGCCCAGCGCGTCGCGCACCTTCTGGCAGGCGGCTTCCTCCTCTGGCGTGAGCGGGGCGGTGTTGGCCGTGCCCGCCACGTTGGCGTTCAGCTCCTCCACCGTCGCCATGCCGGGGATGGACACCGTGACTGCCGGGTTGGACAGCACGTACCGCAGTGCCAGGCGGCCATCCTCAATGGCACCGCCCGCCAGCGGCTTCATGTCGATAAAGCCCTTGCCCGCCGCGGCGCAGCGGTCGATCAGCTCCCTGCCCTGCTGCTCCACGATGTTGTACGGGAACATGATCGTCTCGATCTCGGGGATGTCCAGCGCGGCCTCAAACACAGCGGCCAGGTGCGCCGTGATGCCGATATGCCCGACGATGCCCTTGGCCTTTGCCTCGAGCAGCGCCTCCATTGCGCCGCCGGGCGCCAGAATGGTTTTCAGGCCGTCGAGGCTCGGGTTGTGGAACTGGAACAGCTCGATGTGGTCGGTGCGCAGGTTTTTCAGGCTCGTGGCGATCTCGGCCTCCATGTCGGCTTTGGTCAGCGCGCGGCATTTGGTCGCCAGAATGAAGTCATCCCGCAGCCCGGCCTCCTCCAGCGACTGGCCGATCCATGCCTCGCTGACCGTGTAGGCGCGGGCAGTGTCGATGTAATTGATGCCCGCCTTATGCGCGGCAATCAGCAGCTCCCGCGTGCCGGGCTGGTCGATGCGCTGAATGGGAATGCCGCCAAACCCAAGGCGGGAGATTTGTAAGCCTGTGGTGCCGAAATTGACGTATTGCATGGTGTTTACCTCTTATATTGCTCTCCGTTTGCTGCAGAAGTCGATGCCTGCATCCTTTACGCTTATTATAGCAAATCCAACGTAAAAATCCAGTCCCCCTAAGCCCTCCCCCGCGTGGGAAGGCAGTCGGCTTGCAAGCATGGTGCTATTCTTCTATAATAAACAGTACAAAAACGAAATTTTTGCGGGGTACGGCCACCTGTACGACCCGCTGACCGGGCGCTGGCCGTTTCTTGCGGGGCCGGAGCGCAGCTACGGTGCGTGTGTCGATTTATTGGTGGAGGAATTTTTGCCCAACACAACTGCTGGCACCTGACGGCAGCCGCGACCACTAGATGCCCGGAAAGTTGTGTCCGCGGTGTCACAATTATCCACAAACAGACCCTATGGATGTTGAAAATTTCGGCGTTTTTCTGTGCACTTTTCCACCCCTGCCCACTTGCGGCGGGGGCTTTTTTCGTGGTATGATTCATTTTGTAATAGTTTATCGCTTTTTAACTGTGAGGAACAGGAATGTTTAATAAGAAGAACCCCATGCGGTATTTCTCCGGCAGCACCTTTGCGCGGCTGCCGCTGTATAAGCTGGCCGCGGGCGGCACAGCGGTGGTGCTGACCGCCAGCATCGGCTTGGGCGCGTTTGCGGCCAGCGTCGGTCCGCTTTCCGCGCCCGAGCCCAGCCCCACGCCCATCGTGACAGCCACCCCCGAGACGGCGGCCACGCCGACCCCTTCCCCGACGCCGAGCCCCACGCCGGAGCCGGACAAGCCGCTGACGATGGAGGCCAGCGTCATCCAGCAGGACGTCGGTGTGACGCTCTACGTCGAGAACGCCCCCGAGCCCAGCCCCACGCCCGATGCATCCGCCTCGCCGTCCCCGACGCCGTCCAAAAGCGCGAAGGAGGATGACGCCGAGAACGAAAAGACCCCGCTGCTGGGCGTGGCGGCAACCATCACACTGACCGACGCCAAGGGCAATGCCACGGATTACGAGCTGGATACCGAGACCGGCACCGCGCTGGCCGAGGACGTAACCCCCGGCGACTACACGCTGGCGGTCCAGCCCATCGAGGGCTACACGCAGCCCGAGGCCCAGACCGTGACGGTCAAAGAAAAGGTCGTCTACAAGGCGGACGTCAAGGCCGTTAAAGAGAAGATCGTCCAGGCAAGCCAGGTCAACGAGAGTGCCGAGGACTCCGGCGTCAGCAACGCGGGCTCGGCCCCCATCGTCAACGAGGTCACCGACACCGTGACCTACGCCGACAGCGCCAGGACCGAGACCGGCAGCAAGACGAGCTACACAGCCAAGCTGAGCAGCAGCGGTCATCTGCTGCTGGCCGACGGTACCGAGACGCCCTACCTGCCCGTTTATCAGGACGGCACGAAGGACCTGATCGGCGCAATGCGCGATACGAGCTACGCCGCCAACACGGCCACGGCGGCCTGGCTGCCCGGCGCGGCGGATTCCGTCACGCTGCTGGGTGCGGCCAACACCCGCATGGCGTGGGTACACCGCGCGGACGAGCCGGTGACCGTACAGGAGGATACCGGCGGGGCCGCCCCGGCTGCCGAGGAGACCCCTGTCCCGGCGGACCCCACGCCGGAACCGACCCCCGAGATCACGCCCGAGCCGACCCCGGAGGCGACGCCCGCCCCCACCGAGGCCCCGACGGAGACACCCGCCGAAACGCAAACGCCTGCCCCGACAGAAGCCCCTACGGAAGCCCCGACAGCGACTCCGACGCAAGCACCCACCCAGGTGCCCGACCCGACGGCGGGCTGGCCGGATAACATTGCGGTGCAGGAGCTGGCCAACTACGGCTTTGCCGTGACCAGCGCGACCACCACGATATACGAGTATACCGGCTGGCAGGATATTGACGGCGCAACGTATTATTACGACCCGTCCACCCACCAGCCCGTCACGGGCCAGCAGGTCATTCAGGGCAATGTCTACACCTTTGCGGCGGACGGCGCACTGAACCGCACGGCCCGCGGCATTGATGTCTCGAAGTTCCAGGGCAGCATTGACTGGAACGCCGTCAAGGCGGACGGCATCACGTTTGCCATCATCCGCTGCGGCTACCGCGGCTACGGCAGCGGTGCGCTGGTCGAGGATTCTACATATCGCCGGAACATTCAGGGCGCGATCAACGCGGGCCTGCGCGTCGGCGTTTACTTCTACAGCCAGGCCATCAACGAGGCCGAGGCCGTCGAGGAGGCCAGCATGGTGCTGAGCCTGGTCAGCGGCTACAGCCTGCCGCTGGGCGTCTACTACGACACCGAGAGTGTCGGCGGCGGGCGCGCCAATGCCCTGAGCGCCGCCGAGCGCACGGCCTGCGCCGTCGCCTTCTGCGAGACGATCCGCAGCGCGGGGTACAGCGCGGGCGTTTACTCCTATGCCAGCTGGTTCTATAACGCGCTGAACTTTGCGAACATCAGCAAGTACAACATCTGGATCGCCCAGTACCGCGATACGCTGAGCTTCAGCTACAAGCACAATATATGGCAGTACACAGGCTCCGGCAGCGTCAAGGGGATCTCGAAGCCGGTGGATATGAATATTGGGTAAAATAAAAGCACCTGCGTTTTCGGACGCAGGTGTTTTTGCGTTATGGAAGCCTTCTCCCTCGGGAGAAGGTGGCCGAGGCTCCGACCGAGGCCGGATGAGGGCAAAGCCCGCCATAGCGGCCGGTGAACGGGCTGCAGCGGCAAGGTCTGCCCTCATCAGTCAGCGGACGGGGCCGCTGACAGCTTCCCCCAAGGGGGAAGCCTTATTTGTTTGTGTAGCAGCTCATCTTCGCGCTGCTTCCGCCCCTGACCTGCCCATTGCCGTGCACAATATATTTATACGTACACAGCTCGGCCAGCCCCATGGGGCCGCGGGCGTGGAGCTTCTGGGTGCTGATGCCCATCTCGCAGCCAAGGCCGAACTCGCCGCCGTCGGTAAAGCGGGTGCTGGCGTTCACGTAGACCGCCGCGCTGTCCACGCAGGTCGTGAACCGCTGTGCCGCCGCGGCGTCCGCCGTGACGATGGCCTCGCTGTGGTGGGTCGAATGCTTCGCAATGTGGGCGATGGCCGCATCGACGTCATCCACAACGGCCACGCTCAGCTTATAATCCAGATACTCGGTGTCAAAGTCCTGCGGCGCGGCGGGCACACCGTCGATGATGGCCGCGGCGCGCGCATCCAGATGCAGCTCCACCGGGGTGATGCCGGCAGCGGCGCGGGCATCGACAAGGCGGGCCTTCAGCATCGGCAAAAACTGCGCTGCCACGTCCCTGTGAACCAGCAGTGCCTCCTCGGCGTTGCAGACGCTGGGTCGGCTCGTCTTGGCGTTTTCCACAATATCCACAGCCATCTCCAGATCGGCGGCCTTGTCCACGTAGACATGGCAGATGCCGGTGCCGGTCTGGATGCAGGGCACGGTTGCGTTCTCGACGCAGGCGCGGATCAGCCCGGCCCCGCCGCGGGGGATCAGCAGATCGACCAGCCCGTCCGCGGTCATCAGCTCGTTGGCGCTGGCGTGGGAGGTGTCCTCGATGAGGCTCACCGCGCACTCCGGCAGGCGCACCCTGCGCAGACCGGCGCGCAGGGCCTCCACGATGGCGTGGCAGCTGGCCCAGGCGTCGCGCCCGCAGCGAAGGATGCACGCACTGCCCGCCTTGATGGCCAGCGCGGCAGCGTCGCTCGTGACGTTGGGGCGACTCTCGTAGATAATGGCGATGACACCCATCGGCACGGCGGTTTTTTCGATCAAAAGGCCGTTCGGGCGCACAATTTTGCGAAGCACTGCGCCCACCGGGTCGGGCAGGGCCGCGACCTCGCGCATACCCTTGGCCATGTCGGTCAGGCGGCCCGGCGTCAGCGCCAGACGGTCCAGCATCACGTCGCTGACCCGCCCGCGGGCGTTCTCGACGTCCTGCTTATTGGCGTCCAGAATTTTATCCTGCGCGGCGATGAGCGCAACGGCCATCGCCTCCAGCGCGGCGTTCTTCGTGTCGGTGTCGGCCAGCGCCAGCGGCAGCTTTGCGCCCTGCGCGGCCTGCAAAATTTCCTGCGTAGTCATGGGGTCAGACCTCCCTTATGCCTTGCGGCCCACGAACCGGGTGCCGACGGGCTTGCCCTCGACAATGTCGTACAACACCTCGGCGTGGGCACCGTTGGTAATGATCATGTCCACACCGGCCTCGGTGGCACGCTTGGCAGCGGTGACCTTCGTCAGCATACCGCCGGTGCCCAGGGCCGAGCCCGCGCCGCCCGCCAGCATCTCAATTTCCGGCGTGATCTCCTCGACCACCGGGATGAGCTTTGCGTCCGGGTGGGTGTGCGGGTCAGCGGTGTACAGGCCGTCGATGTCGGACATCAGCACGACCAGATCGGCGTGGATGCACTTGGCCACCAGCGCGGCCAGCGTGTCGTTGTCGCCCAGAGAGTATTCCTCGCAGGCGACGGGGTCGTTCTCGTTGATGATGGGGATGGCGTGCAGCTGCAAAAGACGCTCCAGCGTGTTTTGCAGGTTGTGCAGACGGTTTTCGTGGTCGAAATCCTCCCACGTCAGCAGCATCTGGGCCACGGTATGGTTGTACTGGCCGAACAGCCGGTCATAGGTGTACATCAGCTCGCACTGGCCCACCGCGGCGGCGGCCTGCTTGGTGACAAGGTCGCCGGGCTTTTCAATTTGCAGCTTGCCTGCGCCGAGGCCCGTGGCCGCCGACGATACGACGATGAGCTGATGTCCGGCGTTCTGAATATCGCTCCACACCCTGACCAGATCCTCGGTGTGGCGGATGTTGAGCAGCCCGCCGGGATGTGCCAGCGTGCTGGTGCCTACTTTAACGACGATACGCATAAAATTTCTCTTTCTATTCCTGTTTGGCAACCGCTTTGTAGGGGCGAGCATTGCTCGCCCGTCAGGCGTCTGCCGCGCGGGGTATTTTCCTGGAAAAGCACTTTTTTCCGTCAGGTCTGCGGGCGAGCAATGCTCGCCCCTACATTCTCGGAAGGGGTCACTTCTTCCCCAAATCCTTTGTCTTTTCAAACGCGGCCAGCACGGCGTCGGTCACGGCACCGCGGAAAGCGCGCTCCTCCAGCAGGCGCACGCCCTGAATGGTCGAGCCGCCGGGGCTGCAGACGGCGTCCTTCAATTCGCCCGGGTGCCTGCCGGTCTCCAGCACCATCCGCGCGCTGCCCAAAAGCATCTGGGCGGCGTACTCCTGCGCCTTGGCGCGGGGCAGACCTGCGGCGACACCACCGTCGGCCAGTGCCTCGATGAACTGATACGCCCAGGCCGGTCCGCAGCCGGACACCGCGCTGGCGGCGTCGATCAGGCTCTCCGGCACGGCGTCCAGACGGCCCGCGGGGGCCATGGCGGTGAGCCACTCGGCCATTTTTTCCGGCTCCACATCGTCAGAGCAGTACTGGATCATACCGTCGCCCAGCGCCACGGGGGTGTTGGGCATCATACGGATGATGGGGTAGCCGCTGCCCGCCATCTGGCGGATCTGCTGCATCGACAGGCCCGCCGCCATCGTGACCAGCACAAAGGGGCGGCTCTCGGCGCGGGCCTCCAGCGTTGGGGTCAGCTCGTCGAGCATATCGGCCATCATCTGGGGCTTTACGCCCAGAAAGATGAAGTCGCAGATGCCGGCGACCTCCTCATTCGTGCCGCAGGCGCAGCCGAGCTCGTCCGCCAGCGCCTGTGCCTTGGCAGGCGTGCGGTTGGCCAGCAGCACATCGCCGGACCCGGCGCCCTTGCAGACCGCGCGCGCCACAGCCCCGCCCATGTTGCCGCAGCCGATAAAACCGTATTTCATGGTAAACCCCCTATTTTATACTTTATAAACAGTATTTATAGTAGTGCAAGGGAGAAGGTTTGTCAACGGGAAAACGGGCTTTCCCCGGGGGAAAGATACAGAAAGTCCATTGCATCTTTTTCTTGCCCTTATCCTGCAAACGCGGTATAATAAAATAGAATATTTGTAAAATTCCGTCCGCCGCTGCACGGCGGGCACCAGGATAGAGTTTGGAGGCAGTACCATGTCTGAATTTATTCCTCTTTCGGTTCCGAATTTCGGCGCGCGCGAGGCCGAGCTGGCCGGGCAGGCCATCACGTCGGGGTGGGTGTCCACCAGCGGCGGCAAGGTCACGGAGTTCGAGGAAGCGCTGGCCGCTTACGTAGGCATGCCCCGCGCCGTGGCCTGCAACGCCGGTACCAGCGCGCTGCATCTGGCCGCTATGGCCGCCGGCATCACCCGCGGGGATGAGGTCATCGTCCCGACGCTGACCTTCATCGCCGCCGTCAACCCGCTGACCCGCTATGTCGGCGCGGAGCCGATCTTCATCGGCTGCGACGACTCCCTGTGCATTGACCCCGACGCCGTCGAGGATTTCTGTGCGAACCACTGCGAGCTGCGGGACGGCAGGCTGTACAACAAAGCCACCGGCGCACACATCAAGGCACTGGAGGTCGTGCATGTGTTCGGCAACATGGCCGACATGCCCCGCCTGATGGCGATAGCCAAGCGCTACGGCCTCATCGTCATTGAGGATGCCACCGAGGCACTCGGCACCCGCTGCACCGACGGCCCGTTTGCCGGTAAGTTTGCGGGCACCATCGGCGACATCGGCTGTTACAGCTTTAACGGCAACAAGATCATCACCACCGGCGCAGGCGGCATGGTCGTGTCCAACCACGCTGACTGGGCCGAGCACGCCAAGCATCTGTCCACCCAGGCCAAGGCCGATCTGCTGCAATTTTTGCACGATGAGGTCGGCTACAACTACCGCATGACGAACGTGCAGGCATCCTTAGGGCTTGCCCAGCTCGAGCGGCTCGAGGGCTTCATCGCCCACAAAAAGGCGCTGTATGACCGCTATGTGACCGCGCTGGACGGCGTGAAGGGGCTGCGCATCCTGCCCTTCCGCGAGGGGGAGTGCCGCTCCAACCACTGGTTCTTCAGCCTGTATCTGAAGGATTCCGGGCTGGACCGCGACACTGTGATCGAGAAGCTGCAGGCGCAGCACATCCAGACCCGCCCGGTGTGGGCGCTCATCCATGAGCAGGCCGACTACCCCCGCAACGAGGCTTACGGTCTGGACAAGGCGCTGGACTACCGCAAGTACATTGTCAACCTGCCCTGCTCCACGAACCTGTCCTTTGAGGACTGTGACCGCGTGATCGAAGCGGTGCTGGGGCTGTAAAAGGCTTCCCCCGCGGGGCTGCGCCCGCAGGCGCGTGTCGGAGTGCAACCGCCGTAGGCGGCACTTGGCACGGAGACTGAAGCTGTCCGCGAAGCGGACTGATGAGGGCAAAGTCCACGCCGCAGCCCATTTCCGGGCGGCGGAGACACACTCGCCCCTCATCCGGCGCTTGCGCGCCACCTTCCCCCTCAGGGGAAGGCTTTAATAAACGTCAAAGGGGGACCACCCTTGATAAAAGTAGAAGAGCTTTTTATTGCGCCCACCGCCACGGTGCTGGAAACGCTGCGCAAGCTGGACGAGACCGGCCAGCGCATCCTGTTCATTGCACCGGAGGGACATCTGAAGGCCGTCATCACCGACGGCGACATCCGCAAGTTTTTCCTGCGCGGCGGCACACCGGACCAGACCGTGGACCACGCGGCCAACTATCATCCGCTGAGCGTCTCGGTGTCCGAGCGCGGCAAGGCCCGCAGCATTTTGCAGGAGCATTGCATCGACGCGCTGCCGGTCCTGAACAAGCGCGGCATCATCACCGACATCATCTTTGCCCACGGCCTGGATCTGGACAACCGCAAGCAGGTCGATATTCCCGTTGTGATGATGGCGGGCGGGCTGGGCACGCGGCTGTACCCGTACACAAAAATTCTGCCCAAGCCGCTGATCCCCGTGGGCGAGCAGCCCATTGCCGAGCTGATCATGGACCGGTTCCGGGACTTCGGCTGCCACAATTTCACGATGATCGTGAACTACAAAAAGGGCATGATCAAGTCCTATTTCAATGAGCTGGAAAAGGACTATAACGTGGACTTTGCCGACGAGGAAGTGTTCATGGGCACCGGCGGCGGGCTCTGCCTGCTGAAAGGAAAAGTCAAAGCACCGTTCTTTTTTACGAACTGTGACACGCTTTTGGATGTAGACTTCGGCGACATTTATGAGTACCATAAATCCCACGGCAACCTGGTCACGATGATCTGCGCGTTCAAGCACTACACCGTGCCCTACGGCGTGGTGGAGCTGGGCGAGAACGGCAGCATTGCCGCCATGCGCGAAAAGCCCGAGCTGGACTTTTTGACGAACACCGGCGTCTACGTGGTGGAGCCGCGCGTCGTGGAGGAAATGCGCGACGGCGAGAAGATCGGTTTCCCCGATGTGATCGAGCGCTACCGCCGGGCCGGGGAGAAGGTCGGCGTCTATCCCATCAGCGAGAGCAGCTGGATGGACATGGGCCAGCTGGAGGAGCTGGAGAAGATGAGAAGAAAGCTGGAGAATCAGCAGTAAACCAGTGAGGAGTTAGGAGTGAGGAATGAGGAGTGACACATAAAACGGAGCTTTCAGCTGAAACCAAAAACTCCTCACTCCTAACTTCTCACTCCTAACTATAAAAACCGGAGGTTTTTACCTATGCCTGTAACGATCATAGCCGAGGCCGGGGTCAACCACAACGGCAGTCTGGAAATGGCCAAGGAGATGGCCCGCGTTGCTAAAGAATGCGGCGCGGACATTGTAAAATATCAGACCGCCGTGCCCGAGCTGGTGGTCAGCAAATTTGCCGAGAAGGCCGAGTACCAGAAGCAGACCACCGATGCCGCCGAGAGCCAGCTGGAGATGATCCGCAAGCTGCATTTCTCGTTTGAGGCGCATAAAGAATTAAAGGAATACTGCGATTCCATCGGCATCCAGTATTTAAGCGCGCCGTTTGACGTGCCGAGCGTGAAGTTTCTGGGCACGCTGGGTCTGCCGCTTTTAAAAATTCCCTCCGGCGAGATCACGAACCTGCCGTATCTCGAGGCCATGGCCGCGCAGAAAACGCCGGTGCTGCTCTCCACGGGCATGAGCACACTGGATGAGATCACCGATGCGCTGGGCGTGCTGGATGACGGCGGCTGCCCCGAGGTGACAATTTTGCACTGCAACACGCAGTACCCGACGCCCTACGAGGACGCGAACCTGACCGCCATGATCGAGCTGTACGACCAGTTTGGTCTGCCGGTGGGGCTGTCCGACCACACGCCCGGCTGGGAATGCGACGTAGCCGCGACGGTTTTGGGCGCGCAGGTCATTGAAAAGCACTTTACGCTGGACAAATCCCTGCCCGGCCCCGACCAGAAGGCCAGCCTGGACCCCGCCGAGTTTGCGGCGATGGTGCTGGCCGTGCGCCACGCAGAAGCCGCCCTCGGCGACGGCCACAAGCACCTGACCGCCAGCGAAGCCCCCAACAAGACCATTGCCCGCAAGAGCATTGTGGCTGCCCGGGAAATCAAAGCGGGTGAGGTTTTCACCGAGGAAAATCTCACCACCAAGCGCCCGGGGGATGGGATTTCGCCCATGCGCTGGCATGAGATTTTAGGCCAGACCGCGAAACGCGATTTTGCCGAGGATGAGAAGATCGAGGTGTGAGGAACGCCTTGCCGGGAGGGATAAATCCCCCCCTACAACAGGCAAAAGGGTAGTGGTAAAGGCTGTAGGGGGCGGCGTCCCCCGACGCCCCGCGGAGGGGTCAAGACCCCTCTCTGCAAACCAATTTAAAAGGGGTACGTAGGGCGGCCTGCCCCCAGGCCGCCGCGGGAGTTAGTGGGTGGCTGCCCGTTGACGGTGGGCATAGCAAAGTTGCGGGCCGGGCATGCCCGGCCCCTACGGACTGCCGTGAATCGTCGTGCACGAGAGGGGCAAGGGAGGTCGGCAGCCCGCCCCTTCCAAGTTGGCGGGTGGCTGACCGGGAACGGGCGGCCACGCAAGGCCCGTCGGAATCCCCCAGTCCGCTAACGCGGCCAGCCCCCTTTGACAAGGGGGCCTCTACCTCACCCCTGCGGGGGTTCGGGGGAACTCCCGAATTTTAAATCGGAGCAGAGGGCGCGGGCGTTAAGCGCGAACAGTAATACTGCGTTCGCGTAGCCCGCGCACTCTGCGACCTCCGCTTTGGGAATCCAAGGGGCGTGCAGCCCCTTGGTCGCGGGTCCGCTGCGTCGAAACAGCGGCAGTTTTCTTTGGTTCTTTCTTTTGCTGCCAAAAGAAAGAACAAGTTCCCGGGAGACTGCCGTTCCCGGCTTGGCAAAGGAGTACACCATGCGTACCATCACCGTCGTTACCGCCACGCGGGCGGAATATGGCCTGCTGCGCCCGGTGGTGCAGAAAATCGCGGCGTCCGATGTGCTGGACTTGCAGCTCGTCGTGACCGGGGCGCACCTCTGCCCGCGTCTGGGCGAGACCGTGCATGAAATCGAAGCCGACGGCCTGCCCATCGCGGCAAGACTGCCGATCTTCACCGACAACGCCGATGAGCCCGTCGCAAAAACCATCGCACGCACGATGGAAATTTTCGACAACCACTTTGCCGCCCACCGCCCGGACGCCGTGCTGCTACTGGGGGACCGGTTTGAGATCTTCGCCGTGGCCGCTGCGGCAGCGGCGCGGCATATCCCGATTGCCCATATCTCGGGCGGCGACGTGACCTTGGGCGCGGCGGACGAATACTACCGCCACTGCATCAGCAAAATGGCGGCGGTACACTTTCCGTCCTGCGCCGACAGCGCCGCGCGGCTTGTGCGGATGGGCGAAGCGCCCGACACTGTGTTCTGCGTCGGCGGGCTGGGGGATGAAAACATCCGCACTCTGCCCAAAATGAGCCGTGAGGAATTGTGCAAATCGACTGGGTTTGACCTCATGCAGCCCTTCGCGCTCGTGACCTACCACCCCGAGACCGCCCCCGACGCAGGCTCCCCTGCTGTGCAGGTGCAGGCGCTGTGTGACGCTATGGCCGCCGTGGACGGCGTGTTCTGGCTCATTACCGGGTCGAACGCCGACGCGGGCGGGCAGGTCTGCACCGCCATGATGCAGACGTTTGCTGCCGCCCACCCGGACCGCGCCGGATTTGTGCAGAGCCTCGGTCTGCGGCGCTACCTCTCCGCCATGGACTGCGCGGCGCTCGTGGCGGGCAACTCGTCGTCCGGTGTCGTCGAGACGCCCACCTTTAAGGTGCCGACGGTCAACATCGGCAGACGGCAGGCCGGGCGCGCCATCTGCGCGAACGTGCTCTGCTGCGACGCCGACGAGCCGGCCATCGAGGCCGCGCTGCGCAGGGCGCTGTCCCCGGCGTTTGCCCCCGTGGCGGCCGGCGCCGTCAGCCCGTATAACGGCGGCGAGACCAGCGAAAAAATCTGCGCTGTGCTGGCAAAATTTGATTTTGCGCAACCCAAAATCTTTTATGACGGCCCTGTGCCGGAATTTGACCCGCAAAGGAGCGTTTTGGTATGAAACTTTTCATCGTCGGTTTAGGCAGCATGGGCAAACGCCGCGCCCGGCTGACCAAAGGCATTGACGCGGCTATTCAGATCGTCGGCGTAGACACCGCCGAGAGCCGCCGCGACGAGGCCCTCCGGCTGGGTCTGGCGGACGCAGCCTATGCCACCATCGGCGAGGCCGTCGCCGCCGAGCACCCCGACGCCGCGCTGGTCTGCACCGCGCCGCTGGCCCACGCAGCGGTCATCGGCGAGCTGCTGGACCACGACCTGCCTGTCTTTACCGAGCTAAATCTGGTCAGTGACGGCTACCGGGAGAATATGGCCAAGGCCGCGGCAAAAAAACTGCCGCTGTTTTTGTCCTCCACGATGCTGTACCGCCGCGAGACACAGTATATTAAACAGCAGGTCGCGGAATTTGGCAAGCCCGTACACTACATCTACCACATCGGGCAGTATCTGCCAGACTGGCACCCGTGGGAGAATTATAAAAACTTCTTCGTCGGCAACGCCCGCACCGGCGGCGTGCGCGAGATCTTCGGCATCGATCTGCCATGGCTGCTGGACGCCTTCGGCGACGTGGAGAGCGTGACCGTGCAGAAGGACACGATCAGCGACTTAGGGCTCCCCTACCCCGACTGCGTGACGCTGCTGCTGCGCCACAAGGGCGGCGTGCAGGGTGTGCTGGCCGCCGACGTCGTCAGCCGCAAGGCCGTGCGCAGCTTTGAGTGCTTCGGGGACGGCATCCACCTGTTCTGGGAGGGCAATCCCAAGGCGCTGTACGAGTTCAAGGACGGCGACAAGCGGTTTGTCAACACCTACGCCAGCTTTGAGCACGACAGCCGCTACAGCGACAACGTTGTAGAAAACGCCTATGTGGACGAGCTGACGAACTTTTTTGGCGTGCTGAAGGGCGACGAGCAGCCGAAGTGGAGCTTTGAAAAGGACCTGAAGGCAATTGAGCTGATGGACAGGATCGAAAAAGCGTAACCCTGCAGGGGCCGGGCACGCCCGGCCCGCAACGTAAAATATACCGCCCTGCTATGGGCAAGGCTGAGGGCCGGGCATGCCCGGCCCCTGCATTGCATCTAAATCAAAGCAAAGGGGATCTCCTATGCGTACCATCACCGCGCTGTTCGTGGGGCTGGGCTCCATCGGGACGCGCCATTTAAAAAATCTGACCAACCTCTGTGCGGACCGGGGCTGGACTTTACAGGCCGACGCGCTGCGCAGCGACCTGTCCCGCCCGCTGCGGGACGGCGTGGCCGCGCTGCTGCACGCCCAGTACACCGATTTGGCCGACGCGCCCGCACACTATGACATGGTGTTCATCACGAACCCCACAAGCCTGCACGCCGACGCTCTGACCCGGGTCAGGGGCCGCGGCGGGGCACTTTTCATCGAAAAGCCGATTTTTTCCGCCGAGCAGACCGGACTGGATCTGGCCGACTGCCTGCCCGCGGGGCAAAAGGCCTATGTGGCCGCGCCCATGCGGTGGTGCGGCGTCATGCTGGCGCTCAAGGACCGGCTGCCCGGTCTGCACCCCTACTGCGCGCGGGTCATCTGCTCAAGCTATCTGCCCGACTGGCGGCCCGGCGTGGACTACCGCACGGTCTACAGCGCCCACAAGGCGATGGGCGGCGGCGTGACGATTGACCTCATCCACGAATGGGACTATCTCGTCGAGCTGTTCGGCGTGCCTGAAAAGCTGTACAATTTCAAGGGCACCTACTCCGACCTCGAAATCGACTCCGACGATTTGTCGGTGTATATCGCCAGATACCCCACATTGCTGGCCGAGGTGCATCTCGATTACTTTGGCCGCGGATACCGGCGCAGCATCGAGCTTTTCTGCCATGACGGCAGCTATCTGGCCGACTTTGGCGCGGGCACGCTGACCCTGCCGGACGGCACCGTGCAGCACTATGAGGAGGACGTCAACCGCCGCTATGAGCGGGAGATGGAATATTTTGTGGACTACGCGCTGACGGGCAGCGGCGAGAGCTGCAACCCGCCCGCACTGGCACTGAACGTGCTGAAACTTACCTTGGGGGAGAACGTACAATGAAAAGACTGCTCATTACAATTTGCGGCCGTGCCGGCAGCAAGGGCTTTAAAAACAAGAATCTGAAAAATTTCTGCGGCAAACCGTTGGTTTACTATTCGCTGAGCGCCGCGGAGCTATTCATTAAAAAGCACCCGGAGCTGGAAATCGACGTTGCGCTGAACACCGACAGCGAGGACCTGGCCAGACTGGTGGCCGCCGAGTACCCGGAGGTCATCTACCTGCCCCGCGGGGCCGAGCTGGGCGGGGACCGCGTGCCGAAGGTCGAGGTCTACAAGGACAGCTTTGCCCGCATGGAGGCCAGCACCGGAAAACAGTACGATGCTATGATCGATCTGGACATCACCAGCCCCCTGCGCACCGAGCAGGACATTGAGAACGCCTTTGCCAAAGCGCAGGAGCGCGAGGACCTGCAAATCATTTTCAGCGTCTGCGAGGCCCGCCGCAATCCGTGGTTCAATATGTTCAAGATCGTGGGCGACCACGCCGAGATGGTCATCGAGAGCCAGTTCACGGGCCGTCAGCAGGCACCCGAGGTATACGACGTCAATGCGTCGATTTACGTCATCCGCCGCGCGTTCCTTGTGGACAACCCCGACCCGATTTTGTGGCACTCCAAGTTCGGCGTCAGCGTTATGATGGACACCGGCATCATCGACATCGACTCCGAGCATGACTACCTGCTCATGGAGGCCATCGCGCAGCATCTGTACGCCCATTACCCGGAATTCAACGCTGTGCGGGAGAATATCCGTGGCTGATGCACTGTTTGACCGTGCGCTGGAGCTGGTCATGGACGCGGGTCAGACGCTGCTGGAAAACGGCGGCGAGGTGTTCCGCGCGCAGCAGACCATGGAGATCATGGCCGCCAGCCTCGGCGTGCGGGACTTCCACGTTTATGTTCTGACCAACGGCATCTTTGCGTCGGCGCACCTGCCGGGGCGGGATGCCGTCTCGCTGGTGCGGCACGTGCCCACCGTGTCGGTCCATCTGGGCCGCGTCGAGGCCGTGAACGAGCTTTCCCGTGAGCTGGCCGCCGGCGGGCTGGGCGTCGTCGAGGCCGAAGCACGGCTGAACACGGCCCGCACGCTGCCGCGCAGCACACCGCAGCTGGAAATTCTGGCCTGCGTTGTCGGGTCAGCGGGGTTCGCGTACCTGTTCGGCGGCACGCTGGCAGACATGCCGGTGGCCGCGGTGGCGGGCCTGCTGGAGGCGCTCGTCTGCCAGCAGTTTGCGAGGCACGGCATCAACCGGATATTCACCGACATTGTGGCGGCGTTTTGCGGCACGATCTGGGCCATTGCGGTGCAGACCGTCGTGCCCGCCGTCAACGCCAACGCGGCGATCATCGGCGCGCTGATGGTGCTGACCCCCGGCGTTGCCCTGACGATGGGCGTGCGGGATATTCTGAACGGCGACTACCTGTCCGGCTCCATCCGCCTGCTGGATGCCCTGCTGATTGCGGGCAGCATTGCGGGCGGCGTGGTGCTGGGCTGGATCATGGCCCGTGGATTGGGGGTGGCGTGATGCCGGTCTGGACACATTATTTTGCCCATTTTGTGGTGGCCGTCATTGCAACGATCAGCTTTGGCATCACATTCCAGATGCCGCGGCGGCACTACCTGGCCTGCGGCCTGACCGGCGCGGTGGGCTGGATGGTCTACATCTTCTGCGTGGAGCTGTTCGCGTTAAGCCCGGCGATTGCGACGCTGGTCGCCACGCTGCCGCTGACTGGCTGCGCGCGGTTCTTTGCCATCCGCCACAAGGCCCCGGTGACAATTTTTCTGCTGCCGGGCATCTTTCCGCTTGTGCCGGGCGCGGGCATCTATTACACGGCCTACTACTTTTTGCAGGGCGAGCAGGAGCTTTTCGCCAGCAAAGGCGGCGAGACCTTCAAGGTCGCGCTGGCTCTGGCGCTGGGCATTGCGCTGGTGTGCAGTCTGCCGCTGCCGGGCGGGCATGAAGGAAAGCGCAAATCGTAGGGGCGAGCAGTGCTCGCCCGCAGGCAGCCTGCCGCTGCCGTTGCCTGGCCGGGTCGATGACGAGCATCGCCCCCCCATCGTAGGGGCGGATTCCATATCCGCCCGCGGGCGTTACTTATTGCCGCACACAGCCACGGGCGCATATAGAATGCGCCCCTACGGGTTGAAGCTGACAACATACAAAAGCCGCAGATGCGTTTTTGCACCTGCGGCTTATTTTTTTACCACAAATTATACGTCAGGATCGGCACGTTATAGCTTACGCCCTGCAAAAGCATGACTAAGAAGCAGACACCGCTGACGATGTGCCACGCCAGCGCGGCGGCGCAGACGGCCAGCCGCCAGCGGGGCACGGTCCCGGTGCGCGTCTGCTGCAAAAAGACGCTGACGGACTCGAGCCAGAACACCCAGAAGCAGATGAACGGCCCCCACCAGAGGTTGGCGTGATAGAGCCGCTCACCGCTTTCGACCAGCAACAGCGCCTCGGCCAGCGAGACGGCGAAGGTGAAAAGGCTGAACCGGTAGCGGAAGCGCTGCCACGCCGCGCGGCCCAGCAGCAGCCCCACTGCCGCCACAAAGACGAAGGACCGCGCCAGCCCCAGCACGCCGGCCTCGTTGAACGGCCCCCACAGCATACGGTGGTGGTCAAACGGGACGGTGAAAATCAGGCGTATGCCGGAGCCTTCCTCGGCAAACAGGACGTTGGCCTGGATAAAGCAGAGCGCTACACCGGGGAAAACGCTGCACCCCATGACGATCTCATTTTTCAGATTTTTGGCGCGGGTGCGCACAAAATCGGCAATCAGCAGCACGAGCAGCGCCGGGGCGAATGCAAAGATCAGGCTGGCCTTGAAACTGGTCGCCACGGTCAGCAGCACCGTGTAGACCGCGTAGGCACGCAGATCCAGGTCATCGCGCATCGTCGGCCAGACACGGTAAAAGGCCAGCATCGCCAGCAGTGCAAAGGGCGCGAGCATAATATACGTTGTGTTGTGATAAATCGTGCCGTCGACAGTGCCCTGGTACCAGTAGCCGCCGCGGGGCATCCAGACCGCCGTGGCAAGGTTGACCACCAGACTGACCAGCAGCCGCGCCGGGCGCGGGGCATCGGGCAGGGCAGCGCGCAGGCCGCAGGCGAACACGGCGACGGCGGCCAGATGGAACGCCGCCAGCAGCACGGCAATGCCGATGCGCCCGGCCAGTGCATACGCCGGGCCGATGAGCAGCGACACGGTGGAGTAGACCATGCCGCGCTGCGCGAAGGCCAGGTGCATACCAAGGTCGGAGGTATAGGGGTCGCTGCCGCCGCCGGGGGAGCAAAGCTGCTGGTAGTGCAGCCAGACCATGGCCGCAGCAAATGCCGCCAGCGCCGCAAGGCAGACCGCCCACAGCAGGCGGCGGGATTTATTTTGTGCCAAGGGCGGCACCTCCTTGAATTGATAGAGTACGCAGGGGCCGCATAGCTGCGGCCCGCGGCGGGAAGATGGACAGGCTTTTGCGGAAGGGCAGCGGGCCGGGCATGCCCGGCCCCTACGGGGTAGCAGTCCAACAGGCTTTGCACTTCCGCAAGCGGGCACGGCGGCCTGTGGGCAGGCCGCCCTACAGGCCCCGATTTGCGTTATGCGTAGGGCGGGGTGCCCCCTAATGAGCGGCCAGCCGGATGCTGTCTGCGAGAATTTCGCCGTCCAGCGTGATCATGGAGCCGTTCTTGTCGGGGTAGACCTCTCTGCGCACTTCCTCGCCGTCGGCGGTTGTGTAATAGAGCACATCATAGAGGAAGGTTCCCGCGGGCAGCCAGACCTCGACATCTGTCAGCACATCCGGGTCTGCCCCGTGGCCAAGGCCGCACCAGGCAATGTCGTAGTGCCTGTCCTGCCCCAGCGTGAACCCGACGCGGTACACCGCCTCGTCGTCGGCGTGGTCCTCGGTGCGCCAGACCTGCAGGGCGTGGGCATCGGCGTCCAGATCGCCGTAGCGCAGGAAGAAGGCGTTCTCCGCGACCTCATGGCCGCCCCAGATCATGTAATCGGTCACCACCGGCGTGTCGCCGCAGTCGGCGGCCAGGCCCGCGGCGACGCCGTCGCCAAAGACCGTGTAGGCGCGCCCGCCCTGGTCGTAGGCCGAGCGGGTCGCGGCGCGCTGCCAGACCACCGACCCGGCCATGCAGACGGCCAGCAGACCGTAGAGCACCGCGCGGCCCCCGGGCCACCAGCTCTTGCCGCGCGCCCGGCGCAGCAGCATCACCAGCACGGCCAGCGCCATTAAACCGACGCCGAAGCTCTCCACAGTCTGGGGAATGTAGCCGTGCCGCCAGTCCACCTGACCGGGCTGCTGGTACTTGGGCGAAAGCCCGATCAGCAGTGCTGGGGCGGACAGCATGGCAAGGCCGCTTAAAAACAGCAGCAGATTTTGCTTTTTGTTCGGCAGCTTATCCAGCGCCGCCAGCGCGGCCACTGCCGCACCGGCCACCATGACGCCGCACAGCACGTCCACGGGATATATTTTCCCGGGGCGCATCTTGCCGAACAGCATCGCGTTCAGCGGGAAGCCCGCCGACATCTGCATGGCCCAGGTGCGCAGGATGGCAGGCAGGTCAAAGTTCGGGGAGATGCCCTCGATCTGGGAGACGCTGCCCGCGAGAATGCCCGCGGCCCGCAGCGTGTTCATGAGCCGTGCGCCCATATTGAAGGCCAGCGTCACGCACTCGCCCAGCAGCGCCGGGATGCTTAACCGCAGCGCGTCGCGGGCCTTGTCGGTGTAGAGCCACGCCAGACCAAAAATCGGGACGATATAGGTAAAGCCGATCTCAAACGTAGCGCAGCACTGGAACATACAGTAGCCCGCCAGCACGGCCCACCGCTTGTGGCCGGTGTCCTGCCAGCGCAGCACGGCCAGCCCGGCGACGAGCGCGGGCAGCAGCGTGCTTTGCACCAGTGCGCCGTAGGAGTAGAGGCTGTTGCCCGTGGAGTCCTGCCAGACGCTGAACATCATCGGCAGCAGGCAGAGGCAGGCAATGCCCAGCTTTTTGTTGCGGGACGCCTTGCCGACGAGCCACGCCGTCAGCACAATGTCCGCGTAGGTCCACGCCAGAATGTAGAGCCGGTAGCCGACCAGATCCCCCAGGAACCAGCTTGTCAGGCCGCGCACCGGCGGCGACGAGAAGGGCCGGAACCGCCCGTTCTGCAGGCTGAACTGCTCCCACAAATCGCCAAGGTAGTCCAGCACGCTCTGGCCAAACGAGGTGTGCGTAATATAATAGTAGTTCTGCAGGTTGATAAGCTCATCGTCGCCGCCCAGTGGCGCGCAGGTCACAATGCTTAAATACCACCAGCCGAACACGACGGACACCGCGCAGACCAGCGGCCAGAACCATCGTTTTTGCGTTATTTTTTGCAGTTTCATGCGTTACTCCTGCCCCAGCGGGATGTAGCAGAGCAGCCCGCTTACGCTGTGGATGACATCCTCCGGGCCGCAGCCGGCGGCCTCTGTCAGGGCGGCCAGCGCCGATTGCTGCTCGTCCTCGGGGTAGCCGTCCAGATCCAGATAGATGCCGGTCATACCCTGTGTGCGCAGCTCGGCCACCATGGCGTCCGGCTCCAGCTCGCTCGTCTCGCGGTACCAGAGGTCATTCTTCGTGCCGTAGCCCGCGCCGTAGGTGAATTTCAGCGTCTTGCTGTGCAGCGGGCCGCGCAGCAGCGTGTAATCCCACATGTTGTTCAGCGAGCCGTTCTCAAAGTTCTTCATGTACGGCAGCGTGAAAAGCATCGCGCCGTCCCCTGCCGCAGCCTCGACCTCGTTCATGAAGGCCGCGTCTTGATACCACTTGTCCTGAATCTCCTCGTACTCAGGCCGGAAGAAGCCCTGCTGCTCCCAGTAGCCGTAGCCCAGCAGCAGGATGGCCACAGCCGCCAGCGCCTTGCGGCTGCGCCCGGTGCGCCGGGTCAGCTGTTTTTCAAGAGCCAGGCCGACAGCCAGCAGCGCGAAGAACGCAATGTACGGGCTGATGCGGTTGTACCCGCGGATGAACCGCACAAAGATGCCGATGATGCCGCCGAAGCCGGCAATCGTCGCCAGCAGCAGCGCCATGACGTTGAGGCGGCTCAGCAGCCAGAGACGGTCCCCCAGCTCGGGGCGTTCGGTGCGGCCCGCCTTCCAGTCCCGGCTGCGCAGCAGCATGAGCAGCAGCGCGAGGAAGCCGAAAATGCCCACAATGCCGAGGTAGCCGTAGGCGTTCTCGTTGTACATCGGGCCTTCGTCAGTGGCCAGAACGTGGAAGTAGCGGCCCATCCAGTTGGCGAGCTTCTGCAGGCCGAAGCCGTTGGGTGACAGCAGCAGGCTGCTGATGCGCAGGCTGTAGATGTCCGCGCCGACGGGGCTGCGGTAGACGCCGTTGGTCAGCGTGCTGCCCTGTCCGTTCAGGATGCCCAGCACCATCGGGAAGAAGTCGGGGATCATCCAGGCGACGATCTCGGCAATCGTGACAACGCAGGACGTGCCCGCGCGCCACCTGCGGTCCCGCAAAATCAGGCAGAGCGCCGTGACGCAGAGGAAGAAGCAGGTGAAATACGGGTAGTAGGCCGCGCCGTTGTTGGCGATGCCCCACGCCATGGCCAGCGCCAGCCAGTTGCGCTTGTTTTTGAAGAAGCCCCTGCCCGGGCGGTTGAACTGTTCATCCTCGGCGCACCAGAGACAGAGCAGCACCGAGAACGGCACAAACTCGCAGGCGGCCAGCATCATGTGCCCGGCCATGCGCTGCTGGACGTAGGGCGTCAGGCCAAACGTCAGACCGAACGCAAAGCTCAGCCAGCGGCGCAGCCCGACCATGCGGAACACCGCGTACCCCGCCAGCGCGTTGGCAAACGGGATGACGAGGACATACAGGTTGAACACCGTGCCGGTGTCCTTGGTGAACAGGCCGACGAACCAGACAAAGATGTCGTAGATCAGATCATAGTTCGGGTCGTATCTGCCCGCGACCTCATAGAACGGCCAGCCGAGGGAGCCGGACAGCTCGCCGTAGCTGCGCTGCACCTGACCGACCCAGTAGATGCCGTCGCCGCCGTAGAACATCGGCACATGCCAGTCCAGCCGCCACAGCTGGAAGAACCAGTATTCCGTGGCCGCCACCGCCGCCAGCAGCAGGATAACGGTCAGGATTTCCCGTGTAAGGTTTTGTTTTTTGGTCAGCATGGGGTCTCCTTTGTGTTGCTTACTTGGGCTGGGATGCCTTCCCCCTTGGGGGAAGGTCAGCGTGTCGAAAAACCTCCCTCTGCGAGACAGACTCCCCCGATACGGGGGAGGTGGCGCTTGCGCCAGAGGGGGAGCGGTGCCCCGAAGGGGCGGAGGGAGAAAACTTTGCCATAGCCCGAAATATTTCGGGCAGCCGTACAGTTCTCTCCCCCACCGCCTGCGGGCGGAGCCCCCTCGCAGAGGGGGCCAAGGGGTGAGCACACCTTTTTCGACAGTCTGAGCCTTCCCCCTCGGGGGAAGCCTTTACTCGCCCCGCTCCATCGCGGCTACATAGGCGTTGCAGACCTCCTCCGCGGGGCCGTCGCCGCGCAGGTGGCCGTGGTCGATCCAGATGGCGCGCTTGCACAGCTGCTTGACCTGATTGATGTCGTGGCTGACGAACAGCAGCGTTGTGCCGCCGGAGAGCATCTGCTCCATCCGCTGGTGGCACTTCTGCTGGAACATAAAGTCACCGACGGACAAAATCTCGTCGCAGGCCAGAATGTCGGCCCGGACCTCTGTCGCAATCGAGAAGCCCAGCCGCGCGATCATGCCGCTTGAATAGTTTTTCACCGGCACATCGACAAAATCCCACAATTCGGCAAAGTCGATGATGTTCTGGAAATGCTCCTGCATGTAGGCGCGGTCATGGCCGAGCACCGCACCGTTCAGAAAGACGTTCTCCCGCGCGGTCAGGTCCAGGTCAAAGCCCGCGCCCAGCTCGATCAGGGGCGCGATCTCGCCGTTGACGGTCACGCTGCCCGTCGTGGGGTACATAACGCCGGCAATCAGCTTCAGCATCGTGCTCTTGCCGCTGCCATTGCGGCCAATCAGCGCCACCGACTCGCCGGGCTCAATTTTGAACGAAATGTCCCGCAGTGCGTAAAATTCGTTGAAAAACAGCTGATGCTTCAGCAGCTTGACGGTGTATTCCTTGAGGGTCTCGGTTTTCTCCTGCGCGAGGTTGAAACGCATCGAGACATCCTCCACCTGAATGATGGACATGAAAAGCTCCTTACAGATACAGAATGAAGTTGCGCTGCAGCTTGCGGAACGCAGCGAGGCCGACGCCCATCATGACCACGGCACTGCCGATGCAGGCGATCCAGGTGTTGGGGCCGGGCACCGTGCCGTACATGACAAGGCACCGCATACAGTTGATGTAATGGTACAGCGGGTTCAGCTTGATGACGGGCACCATGAAGGGCGGCAGCGCCGAGATGGGATAAAACAGCGGTGTAGCGTACATCCAGGCCATCGTCAGGATACCGTACAGGTATTGCAGGTCGCGGAAGTAGACCGCCAGCGCCGAAAGCAGCACGGCCATGCCGCAGCAGAACGCCAGCAGCAGCAAAAGCGGTGCCCAGACGAGCAGAATCGTCCAGTAGAACGGCGAGCGGGTGATAAGCATGACCAGCAGGATGGCCGCCAGGCTGAACAGCAGGTTCACAAAGCTGGACACCACGCGGCTGATGGGAAAAATGAACTTGGGCACGTACACTTTTTTGATAAGCGACGCATTGCCCAGCACACTGCCCATGCCCATGTTCGTGCTCTCGTTGAAGAAGTTGAACAGGGTGTTGCCGCAGATGAGATACAGCGGGAAGTTCGGGATGTCGAACCGGAACATGTAGGAGAAAACGAGCGTTTGCAGCAGCATCATGAGCAGCGGGTTTAAAATGCTCCACATATAGCCCAGCACACTGCGGCGGTATTTGACCTTGAGGTCGCGGGTGACCAGCTCGCGGATGAGCGGGCGGTACTTGGAAAAATTGTGCCAGCTGTTGTGCAGCTGCCCTGTGGATTTTTGCATGGGGTGTTGGCTCCTTTGCGGTGGATAAAGTTCCAGGGCGGGGTGCCTTCCCCCTTGGGGGAAGGTGTCTGCGGCCCTGACCGCAGACGGATGAGGGGCGAGCTTGCGGGACTTGCCCGCAAACGGGAGACCGCAAACGGTCTGCCCTCATCAGTCACCTTCGGTGACAGCTTCCCCCGACGGGGAAGCCTTTTTACAATTTAAACGGTGCATCGTCGGTCAGGCCGTCGGCGCGCAGCATGTTCTGCATAACGTCGATGTCGGTGCTGACGTCGAGGGCGTCGCTGGCAAACAGGCGGTCCAGCTGGTTTTCAAACGCTTTGACCAGCGTGTCCATCGTCTGCTCAATGCGGTGCTTGGACTCCGAGATATTCTCGCCCTCGATGCCCTGCTTGTCAAGCTCGGCGTAGGTATTGAGCAGCTTTAACGACGTAGGCAGGTAATAATCCATGAATTTGCGCATCTGAGGCAGCTTGTCTGGGTCAGTGCGGGCCTGCTCAAAGATCTTGGCGGACACGGCCTCCAGACGGCTGATCTTGTCGGTCATCTCCTCGTCGGGGATGGCATCATTAACCCGGCGCAGCTCGTCGAGGATTTTCTGGTACTGGTCGGCCTCGGGCATCGGGTCAGCCTTCTGCGGCTTCGGCGCGGGGGCCGGGGCGGGCGTCGGCTCGGGCGGGCGCTCCTTGACGACAAGGCATTTGCGGTGCATATCCAGATAGGCGCCCGGGCCGAACAGTCCCTCGTCGATGCAGTTTTCCAGATGCTTGCAACATTTTTCATAGCTGCACGGGATGGCGTCGGCGATGTCCTGAATGTACATATATTTCGCATCACCGACGATATTGTCGATTTTCTTGCGCATACGGCGGGTGGTGCGGATGTGATTGGCACCGAACAGGCAGCCGATACCGCCGGGGAGCGACATCAGCATTGGCATCGAATCCTCGACCAGCCAGGTCCAATAGCTGCCGCCCTCCGTCAGGGCCTCGGGCAGCCAGTAGATGGCGTCGGGCAGCGCCGCCAGCGCGCAGATAAGCAGCAGCACGCCCGCCACCGTCAGGCCGGTGGCCAGCGCCGCGCCCTTGAGCTTTTTGCCCGCCGCCCGTACCTGCGCCTGCTGCGGAGCCGCATGGGGGGCCGCCGCCTTCGGCTGCGGTTGGGCGGGGGTATCGTAGATGGGGTGGAACTCGGCATTGTACACCGGCTTTGCACCGGATGCCGTGCGGTCCCGGGTCGCCTCGCGGGCCTTTTGCTCAAAGCCGCCGAGCCTGCCGTTTTTCATGGCGGCGTTCAGGCCGATAAACACCAGACCCAGCGGCCACCACACCACAAACGCAATGACAATGGCCCACCACGGGAACTGGAACGGCCCGTCCCCGGCGTGGTATTCGTTTTTGTTGGTATATTTCGGATTTTCGTAATCGTTGGGCATGGGTGAGGCTCCTTTGGTGGGGTGGCGAAGATGGCCCGGAGGGTTGGATTTTCCCCTACACATGGCGGTGAATGTTGTAGGGGGCGGCGTCCTCGACGCCCCGCGGAGGGGTCAAGA
>ENA-ORRL01000876-ORRL01000876.1-human-gut-metagenome-genome-assembly--contig:-NODE-876-length-27685-cov-4.196164_pt1 | contig 27685 bp, 42 predicted proteins | sample MGYA00242175_ERZ509134 | MGnify/ENA primary metagenome ERZ509134 (study PRJEB26280, sample SAMEA2338660) | human gut metagenome | biome: human gut; feature: human-associated habitat; material: faeces... | reverse complement strand
GAATCCCACTCTCTCCGCCAAATGGAACATCGGCTGAAGAAATTCGACATTTGCGGAAGTACCCAAGTGGCCGAAGGGGCTCCCCTGCTAAGGGAGTAGGGTGTGTAAAAAGCGCCGCGGAGGTTCAAATCCTCTCTTCCGCGCCAAGAAAAACCTTGAAACTACTGTAGTTTCAAGGTTTTTTCGCTTTCCCAGCACCCAAAATTTTGTCTCAGAAGATAGGGGTGAAGCGGAAACTTTTGTGCTGTTTCGGAATGTTTTGGAACAGTTTTGTTGTCAAAAATGTTGTCATGGATAAGGCTGTGCCCACGCTGGACACAGCCTTTTGAATTTTGCCCGATTCGGGCAAATTATTTCATCGTGGCCAGCTTTCGGATCAAATCCTCGCCGTATTTGTACGCCGCGAGGTAGTCCATCGTCTTGTCCTCCAACCCCGCCCGCTTTTGGAGCTGCGCGCGATAGTCCGTGTATTTTGGACGGTACGCGCCGAGCACGAGCGACAGCTTTCGCTTGCGGCGATACACGCCATCGCCGTTGCTCTGGCTGCCGGTGTTGCCGTTGGAGGTATTGCCCTCGATGGCGGTGACGTACTGCCCGCTGACGCTCTCGCAGATGCCGCAATGGCCGGTCTTGTACGCCGTGCCAGGCAAGTCGTAGATCAGCACGTCGCCGGACCGGTAGCCCGTGGTGACCCACTGCCCGTGTGCCTGCGCCCAGCGCATCAGCTCGCCGCAGGAGGCCGTTTTGCCGCCGTCCATAAAGAGCGCCTTGTCTGCCTGCTGAAAGCACCACCATACGAACTGCATGCACCAGTACACGCCATCCATGCCATAGGCCTTGCCGTACTTCTGCCGGTTGCCGCTCTGCTCGACCGTGCCGATCTCTTTGACCGCCACGGCGAGGATGTCACTTGCCTGCGCCATTGTCTTTGTTGTAGTTCGCCGTGGAAATGCCGATGAGCGCGCCCACGAAGGCAACCACGGCGTTGATGGTGGTCGCGACCTCCTGCGCGTAGGGCCAGCCCCAAACGCCCGCCAGCGCGCTGTAGAGCACGGAGAGCGCGGGCAGCGCGATGAGGCACAGCCACTTCAAAATGTCGTAGACCTTGTCGTTGAATTGCAGTTTCATTTCAATCGTCCTTTCCTTTGATCTTGATGTTGGCCAGCAGAGCAAGCTCCGCCGTCCACGCGGCGAACCACGCGACGGTCAGGCTGTCCGGCACGGTCTTGTCGTTGGCGGTGAGAATGAGGCTCACGATGCAGTACCACGTCAGGTTAAAGATGGCTGCCCAGACGTACCGGTCGCGCTTGTGCATGGTCTTGAGTTTTTCCCGTGCGGACTTGTAGAGGTCGACGCCCAAAAGCGTCATGCAGACCACGCACACGCCCGCAAGGATGGTTTCGGCCCAATCCATCAGCTTACCACCTCCCACTCGTCGATCTCGCTTTTGATGCGGTCGATAAAGCTGTTGCCGCCGAGGGCCTTATAGCCGCGGTAGAGATAGAGAAAATCCTCCAGCTCGTACTGCCGGATGGTGTGGTCCTCCCGGTGGCGGTAGTAGGTGTGCAGCATGTCGTGTCGGAGCTGGCATTTGAGCGCGTCGGTCAGCTTGTCCAGCCCGAGCAGCCTGTTGCGGATGGGCTTAATGAGCATGGCCAGCGCGGCCAGAATGACCGTGATCTCCGAGCAGGTCGATGCAACGGTCGATAGGTTCATAGGCATTCTCTCTCTTTCCGGCGGTAAAAAAGCCGCCTTGTCGTTCTTGACAAAGCGGCTTCATGTGTGCTATATTTAGGCCAGTAAGAACGGCTGCCATTGCAGGTGGCGGTCGTCCCTGTTGCAAGTTTAGAGCTTGAAGGAAACGCCGCTTACCGCTATGGTGGGCGGTTATTTCTTATGTCTTGTGACCGTGAAGATCAGAGACGCAAGACCGATGAGCACAAGCGAATATGCAAACATATCAGCGTATGTAACCATCGCGCACCTCCTTTGAAGGAAGTGGACAACCTCGCCGTTCTTACTGGCAGCCGAATTATAGCACAGTCTGCCGCGCCTTGTCAATTTGCCGCCCTCGGGCGGCTTTTTCATTTCCTGTGCATTGCAGCTAAGTCACAGGCATTCCGTCTGTCTGGGGGACGATCACCACCTCCTGCCTGTTACGATCTCGCCGGGCATCGGCCCCGTCCGTTCCGGCGGCGGAAAAGGTGAAAAGCAATGTGATTCGAGTGATTCCCTTGTCGAAAAAATCAACCGGCAGAAACGAAATCTCGGAAACTTGGAATGGGCAGCCGAGGATTGAATACGGGTGTCCGCTGGACGCTTGTGGGCTGTTCGGCGGGAGCTGCTTCCTGTGTTCTTGATCTCTCGGAATGCCCGTGACTTAACTGCAATGCACGGCCTCGCCTGACGGTCAGGCGGCTCTTGTTATTTTCACGCGGAAAGCCCGCAGGAGCGCGCGTAGGCGCGCGAGGAGCGAGCCGGTACGCTGAGCCGCCGCGTCTTCCAACGCACGCAGGAGACGGCTCTGCGCCGCTGCGCGGTGCCTTCGCTGGCCCCATATCGGCGCCGTTATCAGCGCGCGATCCGGCGTCCGCTCCTGCCGCTTTTGGGCTCCGGAGGCAGTCGCCCTGCGTGCCGCAGCTCTGGCCCGCTCCGGGATCAGATCGTCCGCTGCGTGCTGTTGGTAGAGCGCATACAGTGCCGGCTCGAGCGCGTCCACGCCCAGCAGCTCCACGCCGCTGCCGTCGGTGCAGAGGGCACGGATGCGGCCGGCCGCGCGATGGATCGTGCGGCAGACGGTCGAATGGTCCACGCCCAGCAGTGCGCCGATTGAGCGCATATCCAGCCACTCGCCATAGTAGAGGTAGAGATACACGGCCTGCGTCTCCGTCAGACGCGAGAGCACATAGCGCGCCGTTTCCGGTTCGGCCAGGTCAAGACGGTTCGGATGCTCGCGCAGATCCTCCTGGCGCAGATCCTCCGACTTATCGTTAAGGACCTTCTTCGCGCGAAGCAGTGTGCGGGAGACCGTGGCCTTGTTCACGTCGAGCTGCTCGGCGATCTCCGTCGCGGTCTTGCCCTGCAGGAGGAGATCGAGCATTTCGCGCTGGCGGTCTGAGACCGCCGCGCGGCCGCGCCGGAGTGCCCTCATGAGCCGCGCGCGGCTCTCGCCATTGTCCGAGCCGAGGTCATCCCAACGGACTTGATTTCCTTCGAGGTCTGCAAAGGTCAAGTCGCAGCGCTCGAAGAAGTCAAAGCTGTTGACATCGGCTCCGGCAGCACCGGTGTGTATGACCGTCCGCTTGACCGCCTTGTGCCGCTTTTCCTGCGGTGGGCGAAGATATTCCAGCCGCTCAAGGCTCTCGTGGTACATCTCGAACAGGATGCGAAGACGGTGCTTCTGCTCTCCGCGTCTGCCGGGGTCCTGCTCCTGCTTGATCTCCTCCCGGACGAGCTGAATGCGCGCATAAAGCTGGTCTTTCTCCCGGACGGCAGCCTCATAGGCGGTCACATCAGCCCTCCCAGTCTACCCAGCCGTCCATGTAGACCTTGATCACACCGTCCACGCGGTAGAAGGCGTTGTTGATGAGCGGCACGCCCTCCGTGTATTCGATGGGATTGTCGGCGCTCGTGCCGACCGGATTCTCCTGCTCGACGTAATCCTTTCGGACGTCCACGTCGTTGACGGTGAAGATCCTCCAGTCAAAGCCGAGCTTGTCGCTCTGCTCCATGCGCTGCGTGATGCCGCCGGCGGCTTGCACGAGCTTTCCATCCGTGATTGCGCCCTTAATGGCATTGAGCTTTTCAGTTTGCATCATAGGTGGCCTCCAGTTCCGCCAGCTGCGCGTTGGCAGCGGCAAGGTTTTCTTCGCTCTCGGTGAGCTGCGTATCCTTCTCGGCGACAGTGGCGTTCAGGCTCTCGATCTGCGCCTGATACGGCATAACATCGCCCCAATGCTGCTTGTCCGTTTTGAGAATGACGGTAAAGTAGCCCTGCTTTGTGTACTCGATCTCCTGCACGGCAAAGGTGTAGCCCTCCGGCAGCGGGCAGGCCGGATAGTCCGTGCGGACCTGCTCAACCGTGACATTCTGCCAGTCGATGGCCTCGACCGCCTCCAGCGTGTTTTCCTCGTAGCAGCGCTCGAAGATCACACGGTATACTCCATTCAATGCCTGAACAAAGCCGACGCGGTGGCCGTTGATCCTGTAATTCACTCCGTAAAATCCGCTCATACACTCCTCCTTATCCGATCAGCAGCACAGCGCCGTCGAAGGCGGACGATGTGTGCAGTGTAATGGTCCCGTCAGCGGCGATCATGGCATAGGTCTCAAGGCTTGCCCATGTGCCTTTCCGATAGGCGCCGCTTGACAAGATAGATGCTTGCGCGAAAACGTCATTGCCCAGCAGCCCATGTTCGCTTCGCGGGATGCTCATGGTCGCCTCCGCATCGGTCTGTGTCCACTGGGCAGCGGTGAAGGTCTTGTAATACGATGCCGCCCCGCTCGGCGTTTTCCATTCCTGTCCATCGGCGGTCTTCGTCAGTACCTGACCGGCGCTGCCGCCGGGGACAGCAGGGAACGCGCCGACATCCTCGGCCGTATATTCGGGGGCACTTGGCTCACGCGCCCACTGCGAAATGCCGGGGTCGCGCACAGGGATCTCGACGCCGTTTACTTCAAAGCTATCAATGTAATTTGTATTTGCCATGTGCTCCTCCTTAGATGGTGAGCGTGTGCTCGTTGATCGCAGCCGGCGAGAGCTTCAGCATCGTACCCTCCTGCTGCATCGTGCGGGAGGGTACATCAACGAGCCTGACCACGGACCCGTCCACGTTAAACTCCTTCGCCACACAGATGCCGACGATCCGCTCGCCCGCTGCGTTGTGGGCAATGACGCCGGCCATGAGCGTCTCCGGCGTTACGGTGTCCCCGGTCAGATCAAGCAGGACTGTTCCGTCGCTGAGCTGGACTTTGTTGTTGGCCATGCCGCACCTCCTCAGCCGATGGTGACCGTCTTGCCTCCCTGCGCGTTGTCGGTGTAGGCAATCGGGATCGCCGCCACCGTGACAGAGCTGAGGCAGTTGTACCCCTCGTCGGGCAGGACCTCCTGCGAGGCAAACGTGGGCGTGACGTTCTTGGCCTGCGGCTTCATTCCCTCGCTGCCGGACATCGTGCCCGTCACGCCGAGGACGGTAATGCCCTCGCGGATGTTAGCGGGAATCAGCTTCGCCTCTTCGGCTGCGTCGATCTGCGCCTTGCCGCTGCCGTCGTGGTAGCCCTGGGGGATGGTGACCGGCTTGCCTTTTTCCGTGATGCTGAGCGTCTTTGCGCCGTTATTCGGCATGGTACCGGTGACCTTGCTGCCGGTGACATAGGCCGTCTTGCCGGATAGAATTTCCGCCGCGCCCGCGGTGGCGTCGCCGGTGTCCGCGTCAAACTCGCAGGAGCCGGTGATCGGTGCGCCGTCCTTGCCGTGCGCGGTAAAGCCCTTGAGGAGCTTGTCCGCGACCACGGTGTCCTGGGTGAGGTCCATGAGGACTTCGCCGCTCGAGAGTACGATTTTGCTGTTGTACTTTTCAGCCATTGAAAATACCTCCGATAAAAATTGTTTTCCCGCCCGCGGGGTTTTCCACACGGGCGACCGTAATAGGATCAACGGTCACATTGTCTTTCAGAATCTTGTCCTTTGTGGCAAGCTCCTGCGTCTCAAAGTTGGGCATCACGGTATATGGGCCGTCATACGGCTCGCCTCCGACCTCACGGACCGAAACATGGAAGCCGATGCCGATGGCCGCCGGCGTCCCGAGGAAAAAGGCTGCCTTTTTCCTGCCGACGTCAAACGTAATCGCAGCCATCAGATCACCGCCCTGCTGAGCGCGCGTTTAACATCGATCTGCTGCATTTCTGAGCCAATCACGTCGCCGCTCGGGAACTTCACGCGCACCTGCATGGGGCAGACGGTCGGAAGGCCGAAGGTCTCCGGCTGCGTGAGGGGAAAGTGAAATTTGCCGTCGGAAAACGTGACATCGCCCGGATAGGTCTTGACGAGGTTCAGCAGCGCGATCTCGACCAGAGAGACGGCCGGGGGGCTGAGTGCCTGGCCCTCGTTGGTGATCTCCACGTCGATGGAGTAAGCGTCGCCCTGTACCATTACGTCGTCACCTCCGTTGCGCTGACGGCGCCGGTGTCGTCCACCGTCAGCTTGAATTTTTTCGTGCTGCCCGCCGTCGAGGAGGGGATGATGATTTCGCCCTCGTCCACGCGCCGCAATAGCTCGTCGGTCTTCTCGCCGGTGTAGAGTATGGTGTAATAATCGTTCGGCATAGATACCTCCTTAAACGATCATTCTCCGCCCGAGGGAATCGAGCAGGCCAAGGTTGTTGCTGGTCACGAGCGGGCCGGACTGAAGCTCTTTTTTCTTGCGGTAGTAGATGATGATGCAGCCGTCGCCCGCCTTGTCCTCCGTCTGAACCCAGACCGCGGCCCGTTGCCGCACCTGCATAGACTTCCAGATCGCCCATTTGATAAGATGCATCGTCTCGCATGGTGCAGCTCGCCATACACGGCCACCCGGTTTGCCCGTTGCCTCCGCCGCCGTTTCCATAGACCGATGGCTTTTCCGGCGGCTGCGCGGTCGCGCCGGTTCCCTGTGCGCCGCCCTGCATGGTCAGTTTTTTGTTGTTGTACTGACTTGTCATTGTAGGCGTAATGCCATTTCCGCCGTTATGCCCGTTTGCTTTATAAGCCGGACCTCCGCCGAGACCGCCGGAGGAGGTTGCGTCAAAGCTTCCGGATACGGCAGAATTGCCTGTTTCAAAATCCACCGCCGTACCCTGCCCGCCATGCGTGTACGACTGGCCATTTACGACAATGTCGGGCGGGTAGATCAGATTCTCGTCGGCATCATAGCCCACGCCGTTTCCGCCGGGGACACCTGCAATGCCAGACACCGCGTAGACCTCTCCGGTCATGGGGTCGGTGTAACCGCTCGGGTTACTTGAGCCGCTGTCGCTCGACGATCCGCCCATTGTGGTCGCTCCGCCAAGGCTCCCCTCTTCATCGCTGTTTTCGGCATACGGAGCACCCTCGCCGCCCACGCCGCAAGAATAGGAGACCTTTGATCCAGGTACGGCGTTCTGCACGGTTTCCACGAGTACCTTGCCGCCCTCGCCGGGCGTGCCTGCCTCGCCGCCTGCTGCGGGAGGCAGGTCTTTTTTCAGAAAACCCTTATAGTTGACCGTCCATGTATGGCTCCCGTTTTCTCTCGTTTCGGTCTGTGTAGAAACCTTTGATGTGGGGAGTGCGCCCGCTTTTCCGCACTTGCCGCCCTGCCCGCCGCCGATAAGGACGCGGGTGTAGTTCGTGACGCCCTCCGGGACCGTCCACTCGCCCGAGCCTGTGAGGATGACGCGCTCGTCGAAGTATTCCGTGGATTCCGGCTGCGGGGGAAGAAAGCCGACGAGCGCCAAGGTGCGGGACTTGAGCAGGCCGGAGATCTTCGTCTCGCGCGAGGCGATGCAGGCAAGCGTCTGCTGTTTGTCCCACTCATTCCAGAGCGAGACGACGTGCCCGGCGTGCTCGGCTGCTGGGTTGACGTCCACGGTGAGCTGCTCGCGGCAGGCGTAATAGGCTGCCATGCGCTGCGCGACCGCGGAGGAGTTGACGAGCGAGACGAGCGTCGCGTCGGCGATCTCCTCGACGTTCTCCGCCGCGCCCTCGGTCACGGTGCGCGTGATGACGCGCCGGTTGTGGACGTAGCTCTTGCCGGTGAGCTTGCCGGTGCCCGCAGAGAAGACGGCGTAGTTCGCGCCGCTCTCAAGGACGGTGAAGCCCTCGGCCGTGAGGGAGTGCGCGGGCTCGTCGAACTCGATGACGTCGCCCTGCTGGGCCGTGCCCTCGAAGAGCGTGACGTCCTCCGTGCCGGCAATGTACTGGTGCTCGGTGACGGCGACCGCACTGACGGGGTCGAGGTACTTGACCTGGATGTTTGCGGCATGGACGCTCCCGGGGCCGATGATGCTCGCCGTGCCGTCCCAGAGTTTCTGCACGCGCAGCGTGCCGTTCTCGTCCGTGTGCAGCCACGCGCCGATGGCAAAGAGCACCTGCACGAGGCTGTCGCGCGCCGAGGCAATGGGCAGCCAGCCGTAGAGCTTGATGCCGCGGTAGACGGTCTCGATGAGCACGGGGATGTCGCCGCAGATCTCCGCGACGACCTCGGCGACCGTCTGCCCGGTGTAGATGCCGCCGCGGTGCGGCCGGACGATCAGCAGCCCGACCGCGGAAAGCGCAGAGAGCGTGTAGAGCTTCGGCCCCACACGCGTGACGCTCTGCAGGTAGTAGACGCCGACGCGGCTGCCGGAGCGGAAATACTCGACTTTGTCGTTTTTCTTGAAATTCCGGATCGTGCCCGATTCGGACAAAACGGTGATGTCGAGCGTGTCCGCCTCGAGCGCGTCCGCGCGCAGCTCCTTATACTCGCCCAGCACGCCGGGGGTGTCGGTGCTGATGCGCTCGTCCTCGGCGAGGAGCTCGCCTTTGTATTTTACGGTGTTCAGACTCATCACTTTGCCCTCATGGTAACGCGGAAGCCCCTCCACCAGTGCGTGCCGCCGTCGTCGAGCAGGACGGACACGGTGTCGACCGTGGGGTGCGCGGTGATGGTTTTCTCCGCGCCGGTCCAGGGGTCGAAGTAGCGGAAGAGGACTTCGTTTTTGAGGCACGCCGTCAGCAGCGCGGTGATGCGCTCGGTCGGCGCGTCGTTGGTGGTGCCGACGATCGTCGGCTTGATGGCGAGCAGATCGCGCTGCTCCTCGCCGGAGCACATGAGGCCGCCGTTCTCGCCCTCGCGGAACTCGTAGGTGACCTCATAGCCGTACTTGTGGAACAGGTCGGTGAAGTCCTGCCCGTCCACGATAGCCGGATATTTTGCCATCAGGTGCCCTCCTTTCCGGCCAGCGGGGTGCCGCGCCTGCGGCCCTCGGCCTGCATGAGCGGGTATTGCTTGCGCGCGAGCGTCTGGCCGTCCAGCTCGAGCGTGACGTCAATGGTCACGTTCTCGCGCCGTGTGGCGCTCTGTACGGTCGCGGGGAGCGCGGCAGGGATATACGCCGGCGGGAGAGTGCGCGCGCCTGAGCGCCCAACAGAGCGCCACAGCGCGGCCTCCTGCGCGTTGAGCACCGCCTCGTCCGCGTGGAGCTCGGCGAGATAGCCGTCGTAGGGAACACGGTCGAGCCCCGCGGCGTGGGAGCCAGAGAGATGCTCGCGCAGCCTCGCCTCGGCGCGGTAGCGGGAGAGTTTCGAGGTGGACGAGCGCTCCACATTTTTCTCGTTTGCTTCTTCACGCGCCTCGCGGATCTTCGAGATCAGATCACTAATAGCAGTGATCGCAGCCGTTACGCCCTCAACAATGTCCGCCGTGAATCCGACGATACCAGCCGCAATGGGTGTCAGCAGCTCGCCCAACCGAGCCATCGCCGCGTTGAGCTCCTCCTGCGAGCGGTTCATTTCCATAATGTCCTGATTAGCGTCCTTCCACGCCTGACCGGTTTCGCGCAGGCCCTGATTGGCGAGCTGCACGAGCACAAGCTGCGCTCGCTCGGATGTATCGGCGCAAGCTTCGAGCTGCCGGTTGAACTCGTCCTCATTCACACCCGCCCAGTTGAGCACATCGGCAAAGACGCCGGTGACCTTTCCGGCCTGCACGGTCTCGTTCACAGCCTCGCTCAGGCTGTCGATCGGGATCGAGTCGCCGTAGGTCGCCCACGCGCCGATGACCTCGTCAATAAGGACTTTGAGGTCTTCCTGCGCGAGGCCGAGGGCTTGCAGGTTCGCCGTCGCGGTCGCGGCGGTCTGCGTGTCCCCGAGTACGGCCTGCAGCTCTTGGTAGACCTGCGCAGTCTCCTCGGCTGTGTAGCCGGCAGCCGCGCTGGAGACCTCAAGCGTGCCCATGATCTTGCGGTATTCCTCGGTCGATTCTACGATCTCAAAGATCGCATCTTTGACCGCCTTTGCGCCTGTGACGATGGCGCCGCCAACCAGCAGCCCCTTGAGGTTGCTGAGCGCTGAAGTTACGCCGCCAAGGTTAAAGCTGCCGTCCTCGTTGCGCAAGCCCTTGAGTGCGCCACCGATGCCGCCGAGGCCATCGTCGAGATCATCGGTTTTGCCTGCGGCATCCTTGACCGCCTTGCCGTAGCCGTCGATGCTCTTCGCGCAGCCGTCGGCGCTCTGTTCGGCCTCGTCCAAATACTTTTCGTTTTCGACCAGCTCGTCGTTGAGCTTCGCGAGCGCGGTCTCCGCGCTTAAGAGCTGCCGACGGTAGCTGTCGGTGCGGCTGTCCGCCTCGCCGTAAGCCTCCGCCGCCTCCTCGACCGCGCCCTGCAGGGAGACGATCTTGCCGACCTGCTGCTCAATGGACTGCTTGAGCAGGTCGTGCTTGGCGCGTAGCGCCTCGGAGCTGTTCGCCTGCCCCTTAAACTGCGCGTCGACGAGCTTCATTTCCGCGCCGAGGTTGCCCAGCTCGCGGTTGACCGCCGCGAGCTGCTTTTTGTATTCCTGCTCGCCGTCGACCGCGAGCCGCGTAGTGATTGCACGCACAGATGTCGGCATACTATTCCTCCTCTCTTTTCAGTCCGCGCCGGCGCTCCTCAAGCTCCTGCAGGTCCATGACCTGCCCCGGCGTGAGCAGCAGGCCCTCGCGCAGATCCAGCCGCAAAAACTGCGTGAGCAGCTGCATCCAGTGCGCGCGCGTCACGGAGATCCCGTTTTTTTTTGAAGCTCCACAAGACCGAGGTCAAGGTCGCCCGTCTCTTTCTCCTCGCGCCGGAAGCCGAGGACGATGGCGGCGAGGATGGCGTCCTTCGCCGCGGCGACCTCGCGCGGGGCGAGGTTGACGCGGAAAAACTGCTCGGTGAGGACGGGACCGTGCGTCTGGCCCTGCCAGCGCCGATAGAGCTCGCCCTGCTCGGAGAGTTTGAACAGGTAATAGCACACCGCCTCGAAGCTTTTCTTGCCGCTGCCCTTGAGGGGGTCGGTAATAAAGCCCTTGGTGCCGAATTTATCGTAGAGATCGAACAGCGCCTGCCCGTTGAGGCAGAGATACAGGTGCTGCCCGCAGAGATCAACTTCGTGTACTTTCATATTTGCCTCCGATTTGAGAAAAGGCGCAGCGGGGTGCTGCGCCTTTTCGGATTCCTCAGCCGCCTGCCGCGGCCTTGACCTTGCCGTTGACCCACGTCTTCGCGGCGGCCTCGGTCGTGAGCTCGTCGCTTTCGATGCGGTACTCGCCGGTGTTGCAGGCGTCCACCGAGAGCGTCAGCTTGGGGCTGTCGAGCACGATGGTTTTCTGCTTGGTGTTGTAGGTGCGCCCGTCGAGGCTCGCCTTGACCTTGGGGTAGAAGATGCCCTTGTAATACTTCGAGCCGTCGGCCTTGATGTTGGTCGTGTAGAAACCGAGGCAGCCGTAGGGCGCGGTGTCGTTGCTGGAGAAATGGATGTCCTTCGCGCCTTCGGTGCTGTCGATCTGCGCGCCGGTGACGGCCGAGGCGGTCTCGTTGGGCAGCTCCAGCACGCCGACGGCGAGCGAGCCGTCGACAAACTCGCGCAGGTAGATCTTGCGCACATCATCCGCGCGCGATTCGACCTCGGAGAAGTTGAGCGTTTCGGCGACGCTCATGAGGTCGCCGAGCTTCATCGGCGTGCCGTAGTTGGGCAGCGCGTCCTCCGGCTCGGGGTTTGACGCCGCGAACGGCGCCCACTGGAGATTTTTCGCTCCGTACTGAGGCATAGTTGTGCCCTCCTTTACAGGTTTTTGGATTCGAGGAATTTGTTGTAAACAGCGGCCTGCGCCGCCGTGGTCGCCGCCGCGCTCTTCTCGTTGGCGTTCTGCATCCAGCGCTTTGCCGGAATGTTGCGCCGCGGCGCGCCGTATTCATGGATAAAACCGACCTCGCTGCTGGAGGTGGCCTTCTGGTCGCCGCCGACGGTGTAGGTCCGACCGTGCTTGGAGTTCTTGTACGCCTTGGTTCTTAGCCTGCGGTTATATTGGCCGTGCTTGCCGGTGGGATAGATCAGGACATAGCGGCTCGGGCCACCGGCGGACGCTGCGTGGAGTTTTTTATGGAGCTTGATGCTGTCCACCAGATGCGGGCCGCTGCTCTCGTTGTCATACAAACCGAGCGTAAGCAGCTCATCCTTCTGCGCCTTGATCACGACCTCGCTGCCGGCCTCGAGGATCTCGTCGATGACCTCGCCGGGCAGCTCGGCAACCTGCTGCATGGAAAGCATAAAATCGCCAAGGCCGTCCACGGAGAATGTCGCCATCACAACACCTCCAGCTGCACGATCGCGCGCATGGCGGCGTAGTCCGGGTCGTAGCTGACGTCCTCCACGCTGTACGGCGTGTCGCCTGCCGTAAGCGCCGCCTTGACGTCCGCGAGCAGCGTGTCGCCGTCGGTCTGCCAGCAGATGTCCATCTGCACGCGCTGCACCTCCAGCTGCACGGCGTTGTCCGCGATCACGCCGACCGTGCCGTAGGGACTGAGCACGACGAAGCGCTTCGCGCCCGCCGGTGCCTCCCACTCATAGACGGCATCGCAGGCCGCCTCAAGTGCCGTCTTCAGCTCGGAGTATGTCATAGCTTCCCTCCATTCTCCGCAGGCTCAGCGTCGTCACGGCGAGACCGTCCTCGTCCAGCCCGTGCTGCGCCTGCTCGATGCGGTAGACGTGCCCGTCCTCCGGGATGGCATACTGCGTCGCCGTGAGCGCCTCGCCGAACGGCACGCGCACCATGCGGTCGATGCGGCTGCCGGCCTGCACGCTCTCCCAGTAACGCCTGTGGTAGACCTCCAGCTCCGCGTAGAGGTGTCCGGAGTTCTCGGTCAGCTTTCCGCCGCGCTGTGTGCCGTCCTTGAGGTCGTAGACAGTCAGGAAGTGGTCGTAGGTCATGCGTCCACCGCCTTCGGCGTCACCTTGTGGTCCACCTTGTGGTCATTGATCGCCTGACGGAGCATCGGCGGCATGGGATCTCTGCCGGCGCGCTTGCGGTAGAGCCACGCGGCGTGCATCACGAGCAGGTTAAGATCGTCCCCGTCTTCCATGTCGATCGTGATGCCCATTTTCGCAATAGCTTTCTCCGCAGCCTTGAGCTTGCTTTCCAGCAGGTCCGATACCGGGCCGGAGACCGTGTAAAAGCCGAGATCAGCCTTCAGCAGCGCGAGAGCGTATTCATGGGTCATACGTTGCTCCTTTCCGCGCGCATTTCCGTGCCCGATTCGGGCACGGAAAGCGCGTGTGTTATGCTCAGGCGGCGGCCTTCTTCGCGGTCACGACCACGAAGCCGTTCTTTACGGTCACGTCCACGTCGGCCGTGACCTCACCGCGGACGGTGAGCAGGCCCTCGGCGAACTTGTAGCCCTCGTTGACCTCGACCTCGAAGCCGCCCCACAGCGCCAGCTCGGCACACTGGGGATTGCCGTAGAACATGTGCTTGGTGGCGGTGGTGGTGAGCGTCGCGGTGGACAGCGCGGTCAGATCCTTGCTCAGGCAGTAGCGGCAGGAGAGGCCGTTATTGTCCTTGATGATGCCGGTCGAAGGATTCGCCGCATCGGGGGTGATGGAGTAGACCGGCAGATACTCGTTTTTGCCGCGGATGGCAGCGAAGGCGAGCAGGTCGGCCTTGTTGAGGTACAGGCAGGCGGAGCCTTCCACGCCCTCATCGCCGCCGTAGGCAAGGATGATGTTGCTCAGCAGCTTCTCGTCAAAGAGCACGCTGCCCTTGGTCGCGCTCTTGTCTGCCTCCAGCGCGTGCGCGGTGTTGAGGGTGCTCGCGAGGATGGCGTTGGCGGCGACTGCATTCAGCTTGCGGCGCAGGGCGCGGCGAGCGCTCTCGCGGACCTTCTCCTCGTAGTTGAGGGGACTCTGCTTGCGGATCTCCTTGGAGACGTAGCCGACCGTGCCGTAGTTGGTCGGCGTGAGGGTGACGGAGTCGAAGGTCGGCTCGCTCTCGGTGGGGGCGCTGCCCTCGGTGATGGCGGCAGCGTCCGCTGCGTCGCCGGTCATCAGCGCGACCTTGTAGCCGGTCATGCCGGTGCAGTCGGTGACCTTGAGCATATCGACCAGCGCGGACACGCCGCCGATGGCGTCGTTGATACCGCCGACGCCGGTGGGGCCGACCACGCCGTCGGAGCCGGTCGTCACGGCGGCGCGCAGCAGGCTGCGGATGTCGGTGTAGGTGTGGCGGCCGGACTTCTGGAAGGCCTCGGCGTCACGCAGTTCCATGTGGTTCATATGGTTCTCTCCTCTCTGGCGGCTCGCGCCTGCGGGAGCGGCGCTGCGCTCCTCACGGTTGTTATTGTTCATCGCCTCGGCCTGCGCGGCCTCGGCCTCGGTGAGCTGGGTGCGCAGCTCGGCGAGCTCGCCCTCCAGGCGGCCGCGCTGCTCGCTCGCCTCGTTCTGCTCGGTCTCGAGTGCAGTCACGGATTCCTCCACGGCGCTGCGCTCCTCGTCGGTCTCGGCGGACTCAATGGCCTCGGCAAGATCGGCTTCGCGCGTCTGAAACTCCGCATCTCGCGCACGCAGAGCTTCCAGCTCTGCCTCCTTGTCGCGGATCTGCTTAGCCAGCAGGATGGTTCTCAGCTTCGACATTTGTTGATCCTCTCTTTCATTTTCGTTTTCCACAGCTCGCCCTCGCGCCTGCGGATGGTGTCAAGGTCGTTCTTCCTGGCTTCTACGGACGTCTCCGCATAAGCGGGGAAGGTGCATACGCTGACCTCGTAGAGAACGACGTCCTTGATGATCCACCGGACGCTGCCGTCCGGGTTTTCAACAAATTCCTCGCTCTTGATATCAAAACCGAACGAGCACTGGCTGACGTCACCCCGCTGGACGCGGGCGTAGAGGTTCATGGCGTCGGTGTCCTGCTCGTTGATTTGGATCGTTCCGTAAAGGCCGTGCGCGTCCTCGCGCAGCGTGAGCGTGCCGGCTGTGGTGCGTCCGAGCACCAGCGTGGTGTCGTGGTTGGCGAGCGCGCGCACGTCGCACTCCCCGTAGTCGCCTGCGAGAGACTTCGCGAACGCGCCGGGGGCGACCTGTTCCGTCGCGCCGGGCCATAGGGGATAGTCCGAGTTGAATACGGAGAAGTAGCCCTCGATCACGGGTCCCTCGCCGTCCTTTGCCGCGCGTGTCTGGAACTGCGCGCCGATGCTGCGCACCTGCCGCAGCGAGCGCGCGGTGCTGTCGATATCATTCTTCGGCATTCTTCTTGCCCTCCTTCAGTTTTTTCTGGTCGCCGATGCGGTCGGCAGGAATAAAGTTTTCGAGGATCACCAGCACGTCAAGCCCGTCCTTCGGCGGCAGTGACATCCAGTTGCGCACCTCGTTGCCGGTCATCAGCCCGCGGATATAGAGATCGCTGCCGATCTCGCTGAGTTCCTTGAGGTCGTAGGCGTAGAGCGAGCGGGCGTTGAACTTGAAATAGCGCTTGCTGCTCACCAGCAGCTTCTTCGTCAGTTCCTGCTCAATGACCTGCGCCAGAGGCAGCAGGACGGAGGAGACGAAGGTGTTGTACTCGTCCTTGTCGTAATCGCCCACGCCCACCATGAAGCCAGGCACGCCGAAGATGGCGGCGACGTTCCGCTTGTCCAGCTCCACGCCGTCGCGGACGGCAAGGTCGGTCAGGCTCAGCGGCTTTGCCTGTACCACGTTCATCAGATCCGCAGGGATGATGAGCGGAGCGCTCGGGTCCTTCCGCGTGAGGAAGCTCTGCGTGAACGCATCGCGCTTATCCGGATCGCTCAAATCGCTGTCCGAATTAACGGCGATCACCAACGGCGGCTTGTACTCGCTGCTCATGTACGCCTTCTTCGTCGCCGCCGTCTGGGCGATGCTGTCCACAATGTCGCCGAGCTGCACGCGCGTCCCCACGCCCTGCCAGGGATAGCGCGCATCGGGGCGCAGACGGAAGTGCAGCACCTCGTCCGGCTCGAAGGCCATGCCCTGCCACACGATCTCGTAGGGGCTGCCGTCCGGGCGGCGCTGGGCGTAAGCCGTCGGCATCGGCCACAGATCGGTGAGCAAGCCGTCCCGCGTCACCGGCAGCACGAAGGCATTGCCCTCGGTGAGCAGCGTGCTCACGATCCAGCCGATGAGCGTCTGGCGCGTACCGAGGCTCCACGGCGCGACGTCCACCTTCCGCGCCAGCTCGTCCTTTACGCGCACGTCGCCGTTCTTCGCGTTCTCCATCAGGTGGATGGTCATGGAGGCGATCATGTCGCTGATGCGCCAGACCGCTGCGGCGACCTCCGGCGCGTCCGAAAGGCGGGTATAGCCGCTTGGACAGATCACACCGGGCGAGGAGAGCGTCAGGCCGACCATCGAGGCCGACCGTTTCTTGAAGCGCTTCGTCAAATTCTCAAAAATCATCATCAGCTCCTTTGCGGGAAAATAGAAAAGCCCCGTGTCCTTACAGTGAAGGACACGGGGCATCATGGCCACAGGTCAGGTATTCGGTTTGCCGCTCTCAAACCAGCGCGACGCATTCGCGCGCTTTTCAGTGTCGATGAGCATCCGGATCGTCCCAAACACCGCCGCGTCGAACACGTCGATGCGGGAGGTGTCGTTGATCTTCTCATATTGTACCGCATCATCGACTTTTTCGCAAGCCCTAATATTTCCGACGCAGTATTCAAACGGCTCCGCGCCGCAGTAGTACAGGCAGCCGATTTTCATCTTGTGCTCGATGTAGCGGAAGCCCTCGCTTTTCGCGAGATAGAGCTGCGGCTGATCCACCACCGTGAAGCCCGCCTTTTTCATCGCCGTGTAGTAGGGCCGCGCAAATTTCCGGTCATGGCCGACCTTCCGGATGCGGAAGCCATCGGCCTGCCACTTCTTAAACTGCTTCACCGGCTCGGTCGGGTCCATGCTGCTCTCATTCGGCATATCAAGCCAGCCGTCGTCCTTCCAGCCGAAGAGCGGAATGTTATCCACATCTGACTTTTCCGCCGCCGCCGTGCGCGGGAACCAGGCGTGCGGCACGATGACCAGCACGTCCTCACTCGGCGTCCAGCCCTCGCTTGCCGCCTTCGACGCGGGGATCTCTCCCACGATGGCGGCAGCCGTCAGATCGTGCAGCTTGGAAAGGTCCGCGCCGCCGTACCACGCCGTTACAAGCCGCGCAAGTTCTTGCTGCGTCCAGTGATAGTGTGCGTCCGAGCGCCGGAAATCCGCTACGTCGAAGCACGCCTTGAAGCTCGACACAAACACGTTGAGCGAGCGCGTAAGAAATTCCTTTCGCATCTGCGGGTCGTTCTGCGCCTGCAGGGCGCTTGCCATCATATCGCTCGGGCGGATGGTCACGCCCCAGCTCGGGTTTGCCTGCTCCTGCGCGAGTGGGCTGAGATAGTCGACCTCGCCCGTGTCCTTGTCCGGATCGGCGCGAGCAATGAGCACGAAGATGCGGTCGGCGTCCTCGCCGGTGATCTGTCCTCGCACGATCTTGGAGCAGTATTCCAGCCGCTGTGCGCAGAAACCGGTGCCGTCGTCACCTGCGGTTGTGGTCGCGGCGATGAGCTTATTCGAGTACGCCTTCGTCGCGTCCTTCAAGCGGCCATAGGGCACAGCGTTCCGGTAGAGCTCCAGCTCGTCGAGATGGACGAGGTTTGCGTTGAAGGCATCAAAGATATCTGGCTTATAGGCAAGCGCGTCAAAGCTGATTTGTCCGTCCCAGATTGCGCCGGAGTAGCTGTGCCCGAGCGAGCTGTCCAGCACGCGCAGCCCATGCACCGCGTCCTCGCGCACGGTAAGGCCGAGCCGGTGCAGGTTGTAGCCGAGGAAGCCGAAGCCCTCCATGTTCTGCTTCGCGCTGCCGGCCACGGTCTTGATCTTCGAGTAGCTTCGGCTGTAAGCGACGCCGAGCATCCAGATCTTCGCCGTCGTAAACGGCGTCTTGCCGTTCTTCCGCGCCAGCATGGAAAACTGCTCCTGGTAACGCCGCAGCTCCGTCCCTGGCAGGAAGAAGCCGCACACGTTGTAAATGTCAAAGAGCTGCCAGGGCTGCAGGAGGAAGGGCGTGCCGCGCAGCGGCCGGCCGTCCAGGCTCTCGCCCTGCTGGTGGCAGAACAGCGTCTCGATGCCGTTGATCACGAACTCGGCAAGCTGTGTGCGAAACTCCCACTTGCCGTTTCGGCGGTCGTCGAGGTAGCGCCGCGCCGCCGCCCGAAGATCCTCACAGGCGCGCTCGTTTGCCTCAGTCTGCTCTGCCCACTCGTTTACGATGCACTCATGCGTCGCCATGCGCGCCCTCCATGAGCCGGTCCAGCAATCCCGCCAGCTGCCGGTTCGCACCGCCTACCGGCTCGCTGTCCGCAGCGGCGCCGCTGTCCATTGGGCGCAGCCGTTTGAAGGCCTTCGGCGTAAGCCCCAGTGCCTCACGGTGCGCAAGGATGTCTCGCCGCTGCTGCTGGATCACGGTGTAGAGCTTGTCGGCAGCGCTGGGGGCTCTGCCGTCCTCTGCCGTGGCCTTCCATTCCTTCATCGTCCGCTGGTGCTCCCGCTCCAGGATGGCGAGCGTATGGATCTCCGGCTCAAAGGCCTTGTCATAGATGCCGAGGTCACGCATCTGCTCGGCATAGATCTGTTCCTTGGTCATGTCGCATCCTCCGTTATGGCTTCAAGAACACCGGCAGCTGCATCCACGCCACGGGCGGGAAGATGCCGGTCCGCCGGTCGACCATCTCCATGCCGTAGCGCAGCCACACGCCGCCCTTGCTGAGATAGGCCTCACCGACGAATACGCCGTCGGTCACGATCACGCGCTCGCCTGGATCGGGCAGTGCGCGCTTTGCGTTGTACCAGCCTGCACGATCCGGCACGGCGGTCTTTCGCGCCGCCGTCAGGCGCACACGTTCCTTTTCGCGGATCACTCCGCGCCGGATGTTCCGCTTGCGCTCCGCGTCAACCGCAGGGTTCCATCCACAGCGCGAGCAGTCCTCACACTTCACGTCCAGCGCGTAGCTTCCGAGCGTACACCCGCCGACCTTTTTCCGGTTCCCGTCCACTGTCTCGCTCCATTTCTTCCGTGCCCGATTCGGGCATGATGGCCATTAAGCTCCTGCGCATCTGGCCCACCGTCGCGGCAGGCCGTCCCCGCGGCGTTTCCGCTTGCGGCGACAGCGCCGCTGCCTCGAATGCTTAGTCGCTTTCTCCGCCACCGGCGGCGCTCCTGCGCATTCCCCGCCCCTCGCGATTCGAGGGCCGCGGGGGTAGGAGAATAACATCATGCCGCCCGTCAAAGAGCGGAGAACACGCAGGAGCTTCTCGCTGCATCCGTGCAGCATATTCCACATTCCGCTGCGAAAACGCAGCGTCCGCCGTTCCGGTGCAGCCCCCGACCCTCGGAGGTGCCGAGGGGCAGGGGACAGAAGCGTGAAGACTATCCGGCTCAAGAGCCGGGGGCTGCACCGGAGCATCTGGGACAAATCGTGGGGAAGTCTGGCGTCAACGCATCCGCACGGTCCGTGCGCGGTTCGCGTCCGCGGCCCGCGCGAAACAAACTATCGGGCGCATACGCGCAGGCTCTTATCACGCGCCGCTCCGGCAGTCTCCATCGCGCAGTTTTTTGGGCGCACCCCCAGCGTTTTTCCCGACATTTTTCTCCGGAAAAATTTTCTGCCGCGTGTGCGCGGAGTCCTCCGCCCAGCTGCAGAGACTCCACCGTCACCCGCCAGGAGGTGGGGGGACTCTATTTCGCCAGCGCTCACCGAGCGCCGTGAGCTTTCTGGTCGCGCGATCGTGCATCGCATCGTGCGCCGCGCTCGACAGGCTCACGAGGTTCCAGAGACAGTACGCATACTCCGGGTAATCCTCGGCAGGCCAGATGTGATGCACCACCTGCGCCGCCTCGCGCCGACCGTACCGGGCCGCTTCCCGGCACCGATATCCGTCCCGCCGGAGCGCCAGCGCGCGCAGCCGCCGCCAGCGCTTGTTCTTTCGTGAATAATCAAACATGAGCAAAAGAAAACACCCGCACCGATCACGTCCAACGTCTGGACTCGATCAGCACGGGCTAACAAAAGAGCACTGGCCAGTTTTGATATTCACGAGCATCTGCGACTTACACTGCGCGCAGAACACCTGCAGGTTTTTCGCCTCGGTCTCCGGCCGGATGATCTGCCTGGTTTTCATCCGGCAGACGGGACACACAATGTGTCCGTCCTTGATGCTAAGTTTAGCACCTTTCGCGATCGTTTTCAAGTCGTTCATCGCCATCCTTTCATTCTGTCACTAAAAAGCCAATAGGTTACAAGTAATGTCGCGCGCACGCGCGCACGCGATTCCTTATGCCTCGATCCAGCTCGCCACCCGGTAGCTGCCAAATTGACTGCCGCCGGTCCGCACCCGTGGGAGCATCGCGTCGAACGGTATCGTGATCGCATCGCTCTCGTCGAGCCACACCTCCGGCGGCGGCAGCTTCGCGCGCAGACTGCGCGAGTAGCTCCACGGATGCCGCCCCACCGGGATGATGATTCCGTCGCTGCGCTCCTTGGTGAGGTAGCGCGCGAGGTAGCGGTAGCCGAGCGCCTTGCCGTGCCGCTTAAATACTGGCCAGTCCGTCACCTCGCCGCACTGCCACAGGTACCGCACCTCTGCCGGCGAGAGCTGCCGGTAGTCCGCGACGAGGTGGATGTGATACCGGTGCGCCCCGTGCAGCCCCTCAATGGCCGGGATGTAGTCAAGCCCGCCCTTGCCTCGATAGCGCTCCACGCGCCGCAGGAAGGCCCGCAGCGCCTTGCGCACGTCGGCAAAGCGCTCAGGCAGATGCTCGTCGTCGAACTCCAGAATGTAGTGCGTGGCGTACTTGCCCATGAGCGCGATCATCAGCTCGAGCCGTTCGGTGGAGTCGCGGTTGAGCACCGTGCGCCGCTGCGCCTTGAGGTCGGCCTTGGCGCGCCGGTCCTCGTCGGTGTCGGAGGGCGCATAGCGCGGCGGCAACGTCCCGCGGTATTCCTTGACCAGATTCCCCGCGCGCTGGCGCACGCAGTAGAACCGCTCAGCCATACACACTTCCGACCATTCCGGCGACCGCGCCGGTCATGTCGCCCTCAATGATGGGCTGCCTGCGCAGCTCGCAGAGAACTCGGGCAAATTCCTCGCACAGGTCGTAATACAGAACCGCGTGCGATAAGCTGCCGTCGGCCAGTGTGGCTGCCCGTGCTGCATTATTTCGGCCGCAGCCGACGCTCATCAACAGCTTGATCATCCGTTTACGCTTCATTTAGACACTTCCTTTCCTGGGTCGTCCGGGTTGACGCTTCTTCGCCTCTGGCAGGTCTACGCCAAGCTGTACTAAGATTGAGCGGATCTCGTCCACTGTGCAGGCGTTCAATTCGGCGAGGATTCCGATTTGTTCCGCTGGCTTTGCCGCCTGCCGGTAGGACGCCACGATCTCGCCCTTGCTCATCGGCAGAGCATGAGAGCGCGGCGCGACGCTCTGCAGCGGAGGACTTCTCAAAATCGGCGCCGGCTTGGCTGGCGCATTCGGCTGCTTCGGCGTTTCCGCGGGAGCATCCGCCCGCTCCGGCTCCGGTGCGGTGCCCAAATCGGGCACCGAGCGGACGACGCGCCCGCCAACGACCAGCCCGCCGCCTCCGCCCGCAGGCGTCAGCCTCGGCCCGCCGATCACGACAGGCACGGCGTTCCCCGCGACCACCTCCACCGCGCCGAGCGCGGGGAAGTCCTCGACAGCGTAGGTCGTGCCGCCCGGCAGCACCAGCGCGCCCGCGCCGAGCGCGTCGCACACATAGGCGCGGAACGCCTCGAGCGTTTTGACATCGGCGTGCAGCTCCGGCAGCTTCACGACCAGCACCTTGCTCCCCGTCATAGTGTCACTCCTTTCAGCGCCCTGCGCAGGTCGATGAAGCGTCCACCGAGGCCCTTGTCCACCAGCTCCTGCAGTGCGTCGAGCGTCAGCTCGGCGTCCTTGGCGCGGAAGACATCCTCGCACAGGCTCTCCATGTCGCACAGCTTTGCGGCCGTGCCGTAGAGCCGCGCCGGGCAGGTGAGCAGGCTCGCGCCCTCGATGCCCCACGCCCCGTCCGGCGTCTTGTAGGTCAAGCGTCTAAATTCAGGCATTGTCCGCACCTCCGTCCATTTTCGCCCCGCAGTTGGGGCAGTAACCAAAATGGTTGATTACCTGTGCGTAGTATTTCTTGCCGCAATTCGAGCATTTCGCAAAGCCCTGCCGCCAATTACCGTTCTCGTCAAAACACGGCTCGAAGCACCCATGCACCACCGGGGCCACGTCGGCGGCGGGGAACGCTGCGATGACAGCATATACTCCATCCGCAAATAGCCTTTCTACCAAACCATGTTTGCCAAGCCCCATTTGCTTGAATTTTGTAATGAGCGCCTCCCGCTCAATACATTCAGCCATTGTCAGCCCTCCTGTTCCACGTATTCAAGCCGGCTCCGCAGCCGCCGGACCTTGTGTGCCCGCTGCTCCGCCACCGCGTCCTCGACCTCAAACTCAATCGCCATCTGGTCGAGCATGATCCCAACGTCGGCGATCTCTTCGGCGATGTTGGCGAGCGTGTCACCGTCCACACGCCCGCGCAGAAATTTGCACAGCACGTCCTGCAGCTCGGCCATCTCCTCAAAGGCCATCGTGATCTGAGCCTGCGCGCCGTAGCGACTGAGCGCCGCGCAGAATGTTTTGCGTTCCATGTCAGTCATTTTTCATCGCCTCCAATGCTTTCTCCGCTTCCTCGCGGGTCAGAAAAATCGTTTTCCCTATGGAACTTTCCACACATGGGCAGAACGGGTACGTTTCAATGTCCCACCGTCCCTGTATTGCGAAGTATTTCATGCTCCCAACTCGGTGCTCGAAGATTTCTCCGTAAAACACTCTGTATAATTTATCGCCCACCTTGCACGGCAGCACCACCACGCGCCCGCCCTTGTCGGCCTCGGCCAGCTCGCGCAGGCGGGCAACGCCCTCCTGCTCCGCATCACGCATTACGATGTACCGTCCTTCCGCGTCTGCTCGCGCAAATTCAGCACAGCGTTCCGGCGTCAGCCTCGTGTCCTCGTAGGCGGCAAGGCGGTCCATCATCTCTCGGACACCTGCGGGTTCAACCTCGCAGGGGATTTGTCCAGTCGAGTAAGGATTTTTCGCGCCAACGTAGACCACAACGCCGTTAATCCGTCTTGTCAGTCGTTCCATCACTCCACCTCCGGCGGTTCCGGCAGCGGCATCCAGTGCGTGACCCGCACAATCTGCCCGTGACACGTCCATCTTCCGTCCTCCAAATATACACACAATCCCGGATTCGGCGGTGGGTATCCGGAAGGATCGCTAATGATGCACAAGACAATATCCGATACTCCCCACGAGTTAGAGACCTCCGGCAGCCGCTCCGTCACGGGGATCCACCGTGTCCGCTCCTGCGCCACGGCGATCTCCTCGGCGTACCGCGCGCAGCGCGCGGTCAGGCGCTCGATCAAATCCGCGCCGTCCAGTCCGACGCGGTCGACATCACATAAATGCCAGGTGTCGGCTCCGTATATGGGCCGTTCTTCTTCCGGGGCTTCCTCTTCCTTCCAATACGAGCAATGCTCGCAGGCATTCTCTCCGCCTGCGGTGGAAATGCACCGCAGCGCCCTGACGATCTCTTCGTTTTTCATGCGCCCTCCTTGCCGCGGCCGCACTCAGCGAGCGGCATCCAGCGGTCGCAGCGACATTCGACGATGTCGTCGACCGTGGTCCCCGCGTCCGTCGAGATAAACGGGTACTCATCGTCCGAGCCGCCGGCGCAGCGGGCCACGAGGTAGCTGCTGCCGCCAAGGCCGGTCTCATAGCTGAGCACGACCAGCGCGCCCTCGGTCGGCCAATGCTCCGCGTCGAGCGGCAGCCACTCCGGCGCGGCGAGATCCACGCCAGCCCTCCACTCGTCTCGCGGCGGTAAAGGATCGTCCGTCAGCCCGCAGAGATAGTCCATCGTCGTGCCGAGCGTCAGCGCCAGCTTGGGCAACGAGCCCGCACCGGCAAGGCTGTTGTTTTCCCACGCGCTGTAGGTGCCGGGATACTCGCCGATACTCTCGGCGAACTCCTTGCGCGTCAGTCCGGTCGCCTCGCGCAGTGCCTTGACGCGCTCGCAGAATTTCGGCGTCATGTTCTTGAGCCGAGGATCGTCGGCTGCCGGATTTCGGGGCACGGAAGGCTCCGGCTCCTTCGGCGGCCGCTCTGCGACAACAAAGCGGCACGCAGAAGAGCAGGTGTCACGGCTGAGACATTCGCGGCAGCAGCCGCCGCAGCGCCACTCGCCGTAGCGATAACGGTCAGCGTACATCCGTGCGGCATTCGGGCAGAAGCCGCCGGTATCTGGGCACTTATGCTTGCAGCAGGTCCAGCAGGTTCGGAACTCGCGCACGTTGTTGATCGACCATGTGCGGCAGTGGTCAATGATCCAATCCAGCAGCCTGTACTGCGTCTCGTCGTCCATGCGGGCGATCTCAAGCGCGGCGGCCTCGGGCAGCTCGCCCTTCTCCCACCGGGCGATGATGCCCGGCACCTTGAGGCCCTTTTTGATGACCTGCAAATTGCCGACCTTCGTCGCGTTGATCTGCATCTCCTTGGCGATCCAGTCGCGTAGCCCGACCGGGAACGCCTCGCCGGCCTTTTTGCGCCGGATGTAGCTCTCCTTGAGCTTCTCCGCCTCCTGCGCGAGCAGCGCGTTGGACTTCACGCGCTGACGGTTCGCCTCGATCACCGCGCACAGCTCCTGCTCCTCCGTCATCGCGGGAAGCACCCGGCAGAGCACGGTGGAGAACTGCTTCGCGACGGCCTCGTCCCGATTCGCCGCGAGCAGCCGCAGCGCCGCCATGCGGCTGTGTCCAGAGATCAGGCGATACTTGCCGTCCTCCGCCGGCACGACGGTCGGCGGCTCGAGCAATCCGTTGGCCTGGATGGACTCCATCAGCGCGACGAGCGCCTTGTTGTCGGGGCGCGGGTAGAAGTTGCGCGGGTTGTCGAGGATGTCACCGACCGGGATCTCGCGCGTCATGCCCGAATCGGGCAAATCCGCGCGGTCGGGCAGAGCCTCGGCAAATTTCGTGATGTCAAACTTCGCCATGACCAAGCTCCTCTCCGAGATATTCTGCCACCCAGCGGCGGTAGTCCTGCGTCGCCACGCTCCGCGGGCAGTAGTCGATCAACGGTTTTTTCTCAAACGTGGTCTCCACGACCTTATCCGTGCGCCGAATGACCTGCTCAAAGACCGGGATCCCGCGTTGGCGCAGCAAGGTCTCGCCCTCGCGCACGACCTCGCTGCTGTTCCGCATTGTGACGAGCACACCGGCAATCCGCACGTCGGGACGCGCACGACGCAGGCTGCGGATCTGAGCGCGCACGCTCTCGAGGCCGTCAAAGACAAAACCGTCGATCTTCGCGGGGACAATCACCTCGTCACAGGCAAACAGCGCGTTGACACTCGCCACGGTGTACCCAGGGGGACAATCGAGGATGCAGTAGTCCGCGCCGTTGTCATCCTCTGCCGCGCGGACGAAATCATACAGAACACGCGTGCGCCGCATACCCTCGTGCAGCGCGTTGCAGTCGATGTCATAAAGCTCCGAGGATGCGGGGACAAGCAGCATCGACGGCGAAAGCGTGATGGCGGAATCGCTCCAGAGAGGCTCCGCCATGCCAAGCAAAAGCGTTGCAACGTTGCTGTCCGAGTCGGGGTCGTAGCCCGGCTTGTAAAAGTTCGTCAGATTGCATTGTCCGTCGCAGTCGATCAGCAGCACGCGCTTTCCGTAGTCATGTACGAGGATCTCTGCGAGGTTGATGGCGGTGACGGTCTTGCCGACGCCGCCCTTGTTGTTCATGATCGCAATGGTTTTCATGTCGTTCTCCTGTTTCTCTCTCAAAATTTGAAGCCCTCGCGGACCTTGACGCCGTCGCCGAGGTCGGCTTCGACGAGGAACCAGCGGTGCGCGCGGTTGATGTACACGATGCGGCCGGGCAGCAGCCGCGGGAGCTCCCGATGTCCGGGGCCGATGGCCGCGCCGATGTCCGCCAAAATGGCGTGGGTATCTCCGATTCTTGGCATGTCGTTTCTCTCTCTTTCTCTCGATTTTCAGAACGGCGCGTTCTCGTCCTCTGGCACTTCCTCAAGCGCCATCTGACCGGGCGCTTCGCCGTCCGTCTTTTCCTTCCGGCCCTTCTCGTCGTCGCGGGTGTAGGGCGCGAAGGTCTGGTGTCTGCCGTCAAAGGCGAACACGCCCTTGCCGCGCCGCCCCTCCTTGCTTTTGGCGATCTGAATGACGCGGCACTTCTCCTGCGAGTAGTTCTGCTTCGGGTCGGGCCGGTAGATCATCACGATCAGATCCGCGTCCTGCTCAAACTGGCCGGTCTCCTTGAGGTCGTGCATATCCGGCGCGCGCCATGCCCCGCGCTCGGGGCGGCTAAGCTGCGCCAGCTCCACCACCAGCACGCCGCGGCTCTGGGCGAAGGTGTGCAGCGCGCGGGAGACGGTCGCCATCTGCTCGCTGCGCAGGTCGCGCGGGTTGCCCTCGGGGACGATCAGCTGGACGTAGTCCACAAAGATCACGTCGTAGCCGTAGGTGATGGACTCCGCCATGATGTCGCCGGCGGTCATACCGCTCGCCTGGATCACATCAAGCCGGCGCTTGACTGCGTCCTCCGAGCAGACCGCGAAGGTGCCCCAGTCGCGGTCGGTCAGGCGGCTGCGCTTGATCGCGTCGAAGTCGATCTGCATGCCCTGCGTCACGATGCGGTCGCCGATCTTGCCGGCAGACGTTTCGAGACTGAAAAAGCCGACCTTGAGCGTCTTGGCCATGTGATAGGCCATCATCAGGGCAAGGGCCGTCTTTCCGTCGCTCGGGTAGCCGCCCAGCACCACCACGTCGCCGCGCCGGATGAAGCTGTTGTGGTCAAGCACGTCCAGCCCGAAGCCCACATAGTCCGCGGCTGCGCCGCTCGCGTGGCGGGCGGAGAAATCCTGCAAAAGCTCCAGCATCGGCACGACCTTCACGCCGCGCCGCGAGGTCATCTGCGCTTGCAGCTCCGAGAGCAGCGGACGGACGTCGTCGAGCGTAGCCGCGCCGTTGATCTGCGCCGAGAGGGCGCGGATGCGGCCCAGCGCCGCCTGCTCGCGCATAAGCTGCGCATATTCGCGCCAGCTCGCGCTCGTGGGCGTGACCTCCATCAGGTCGATGAGCTGTTGCTGCTGCGGCGAGCCGGAGGCATAGCCGAGCTTCGCGTTGATCGTGATGGCGTCGGCGTGCCCGCCCTCGCGGAACACCTCGCGCGCCGCCTGGAAGATCAGCCGGTTGGCTGTGCTGGTGAAGTCGCGCTCGTCCACCTCGGCGAGCACCTGACTGACGATGCTCTCGTCGATCAGCATCGCGCCGAGCACGGCGCGCTCGGCTTCCAAACCGGCGCTCGGCTGCGCGTCTACTCGGCCCATGTCCACCCTCCGTCCTGACTATCCGGCGGCGCTTCGTTGCCCCACACATCCCATCCCGGAGCAGTTTCTCGGGCGAAAAGCTCAATGCGGGGCAGGTCTCCCATCAGCTCAACGATCCTGTCGCGGATCTCGGCCGGCTTTCTGCTGTGCTGCTGGATCGGGGCGAGAACGACGCTGCGGACGCTGCCGCTGATGCGCTTCGGCTT
>ENA-ORRL01000875-ORRL01000875.1-human-gut-metagenome-genome-assembly--contig:-NODE-875-length-27688-cov-22.196938_pt1 | contig 27688 bp, 21 predicted proteins | sample MGYA00242175_ERZ509134 | MGnify/ENA primary metagenome ERZ509134 (study PRJEB26280, sample SAMEA2338660) | human gut metagenome | biome: human gut; feature: human-associated habitat; material: faeces... | reverse complement strand
TGCTGAGGAGGAAAAACAACCAATACAACATTTACAAGAAAATACAACGCTTCGCGGGGACAAGACGCTACGCGTCAAACAAGCCTTCTGCATGGTAAACAACAAGATACAACAGCTTCGCGTGGAGATGTGCAGAACCGAATATCCTGCTGAGTAGGGAAAACAACCAATACAACATTTGCAACAAAATACAACGCTTCGCGGGGATATGGAGCTATTTCCTGATTTCGAAATGCTGGTAGTCCTTCACGGTCCGCCAGTTGCCGCCCCACACAAATCCGCGCGCGGTGAAGAGGCGATAGCAGAGGTCTCCCTTGACGATCTTGTAGGGAAATTTGGCTTCGCGCTGCAGGTATTTCCGCCCTTGGCGCGGCTCCACCACTACCTTGCCGCCTACTGTCCGCCGACACGGGTTGTAGAGCGGGTTGATGTCCACGGCCAGTCCTCGGGCGTGGGCCGAGAGTTTGGTGCTTCCCGTCGTGATGCGGTAGTTGAACGCCGAGGAGTTGTTGGCCGCCATCGATCGCTCGTCGTCTGCGCCGTAGTCGTCGATGAGGCGCATCCGCTCGATGGGGTAGTGGGCGTCGTAGAGCTTGCGTAGGATCTCCAGGACGTCGTTGGCAATGGCCCGATTGACTACCATCTCGCCGACGATGCTCCTGCCCTGCGCGTCCTTGTGGAGACAGAGCAGGTAGCGTAGGTCCTCTCTCGCCACACGGCAACCCTCCTTGTAGGACCGCCCCCGCATCCTTTCAAACACCGAGTCGTTGATCTTGGAACCCGAGAAAAAACTGCTCACACCCCTTCGGGCCACAACCTCCTCGCCGACGATGTCGCCCGGGCGAAAGGTTGCTCCAGTCTGCGCTGCCATCTTGCCTGGCAGGCTCTGTGGTGGGACAACGCCCCCGACTCCCATGGGCAGCAAAATCAGGTCCACGGGCAGCAGGAGGAAGCCCACGAGGGCGAGGCGAGGGAGCGGGCGGAGCGCCTTCATATAACGGAGCGCTTTCGTAGAATAGAGCGCCTTCGTGGAATGGAGCACCTTCGTAGCATGGAGCACCTTCATAGAGCGGGCGAGGCGGGCGATTTGCATGGAAACCATCAGGTGAGCGATTCGAGATGCTTCTTGATGTCCTTGAGTTCGTCGCGCACGTTGATGAGGCTTTCCAGCACCTGCTGCGTGCGTTCCGATCCGTCGCGGTTCTGCTGGAGCATCTTCTTGGCTGCGGCGATCTTGAATCCCCTTACCTTCACTAAATTGTAGATAAGGCGCACCTGCTCTATGTCCTTCTTCGTGTATTGTCTGACGCGGTTTTGGTTGGTTTTCGGTTTCAGACTGGGGAAAACCGTTTCCCAATAGCGCAGCAGGCTCTCCGCGACGTTCATCATCTGAGCCACCTCTTTGATGGAGTAGTAGAGCTTATTGGGGCGCTCTGCATTGATCTGTTCCATGTTTTTTCCTTCTTTAATTCAATCGGTTTCCTTTGGATTTGCAAAAATACTCAAAAGTCATTACCTTTGCAACTGTTTAGGATGAATTTTAGGAATTAAAAACATAAGACGATGATGACAGCAAATGAAATCCGCGACTCGTTCAAGAAATATTTCGAGTCGAAAGGTCACGCCATAGTGCCCTCAGCCCCTATGGTCATCAAGGACGACCCCACGCTGATGTTTACCAACGCGGGCATGAATCAGTGGAAGGACATCATACTTGGCACGAAGGATCCGGAGCCGCGCCGCCGCGCCGACTCGCAGAAGTGTCTTCGCGTGAGTGGCAAGCACAACGACCTGGACGTGGTCGGCCACGACACCTACCATCACACGATGTTTGAGATGCTGGGCAACTGGTCTTTTGGCGACTACTTCAAGCAGGGCGCCATCGACGCAGCCTGGGAGTATCTCGTTAGTATTCTCCACCTCAACCCCGAGGACCTCTACGTCACGGTCTTCGAGGGCGACGAGAAGGAAGGCCTGGCCCGCGACGAAGAGGCGGCCAAGTTCTGGCGGAAGCACGTGCCCGAGGACCATATCATCAACGGCAACAAGCACGACAACTTCTGGGAGATGGGCGACACGGGCCCCTGCGGTCCCTGCTCTGAGATCCATATCGACAATCGCCCCGACGAGCTGAAGGCGCTGACGCCAGGCCGCGAACTGGTCAACAAGGACAATCCCCAGGTCATCGAGATCTGGAACCTCGTTTTCATGCAGTACAACCGCCGCAGCGACGGGTCGCTGGAGAAGCTCGGCATGAACGTGATTGATACGGGTATGGGCTTCGAGCGCCTCGTCCGCATCCTCCAGGGCAAGCACTCCAACTACGATACCGACATCTTCCAGCCTATCATCAAGGAGATCGAGAACCTCTCGGGCCTGAAGTACGGATTCACCACGCCCAGCAGCACCGAGGATGAGGGCGCGACCGACCAGGAGAAGGTCGATATCGCCATGCGTGTGGTGGCCGACCATCTGCGCGCCGTGGCTTTCTCCATCGCCGACGGCCAGTTGCCGGGCAATGCCAAGGCTGGCTACGTCATCCGCCGCATCCTGCGCCGTGCCGTCCGCTACGCCTACACCTTCCTCGGTCAGAAAGAGGCCTTTATGTTCCGCCTCGTCAATGTCCTGATCCAGGAGATGGGCGCTGCCTATCCCGAGTTGCCAGCCCAGCGCGAGCTCATCGCCCGCGTGATCAAGGAGGAGGAGGACAGTTTCCTCCGCACCCTCGACAAGGGCATCAACCTCCTCAACGGCGAGATGGACGAGCTCAAGGCCCACGGCGAGAAGGAGCTGCGTGGCGCCCAGGCTTTCCGCCTCTTCGACACCTATGGCTTCCCCCTCGACCTGACGGAGCTGATCTGCCGCGAAAACGGCTATACCGTCAACGAGCAGGAGTTTGACGAGGAGATGGCCAAGCAGAAGGCCCGTGCCCGCAATGCGGCCCAGGTGGAGAACGGCGACTGGGTCGTGCTGCGCGAGGGCGAGCAGGAGTTTGTGGGCTACGACCACACGGAGTATCCCTGCCACATCCTGCGCTACCGCGAGGTGAAGCAGAAGAAGTCTACCTTCTTCGAGGTCGTGCTCGACTATACGCCGTTCTATGGCGAGATGGGCGGCCAGGTCGGCGACCAGGGCAAGCTCGTCAGCAGCGACGAGACCGTGGTCGTGAGCGACACGAAACGCGAGAACAACCAGAGCATCCACATCCTCAAGCGTATGCCGCAGGACCCCACGGAGGAGTTTACGGCCTGTGTCGATGTGCCGCTGCGCGAGGCTTCCGCCCGCAACCACACCGCCACCCACCTCTTGGACTACGCGCTGAAGCAGGTGCTCGGCGACCATGTGGAGCAGAAGGGATCCTACGTCAGCGCCGACACGCTGCGCTTCGACTTCTCCCACTTCCAGAAGGTCACTGACGAGGAGCTGCGCCGTGTGGAGCAGCTGGTCAACAGCCTTATCCGCCAGGACCTTCAGCTCGACGAGCATCGCGACATGCCGATGGAGGAAGCCAAGAAGCTGGGCGCCGTTGCCCTCTTCGGCGAGAAGTATGGCGACCGCGTGCGTGTGGTCCGCTTCGGACCCTCTTGCGAGTTCTGCGGCGGTATCCACGTGGCTGCCACGGGCCGCATCGGCTTCTTCAAGATCGTTGGCGAGAGCAGCGTGGCTGCTGGTGTGCGCCGCATCGAGGCCATGACGGGCGAGGTCTGTGAGAACGCCATCTATCTGCTCGAGGACACGCTCCGCGACCTGAAGTCGCTCTTCAACAACGCCAAGGACCTCAAGGCCGTCGTCACGAAGTATATCGACGAGCACGACCACATGAAGAAAGAGATCGACCAGTTCCGTGCCCAGGCCGTGGATCGCATGACCCAGGAGCTGGTGCGCAGGGCCGAGGAGGTCGATGGTCTGCGCGTCGTCAAGGCCGTCGTTCCCCTCGATCCCGCCGCAGCCAAGGACTTGGTCTTCAAGGTGCGCCAGGCCATTCCCGACAACCTGGTCTGCGTCGTCGGTTCCGTCCACGAGGACAAGCCGCTGCTGAGCGTGATGTTCTCCGACGATCTCGTGGCCAGCCATGAGCTCAACGCGGGCAAGATCATCCGCGAGGCGGCCAAGCTCATCAAGGGTGGTGGTGGCGGCCAGCCCCACTATGCCCAGGCTGGCGGCAAGGACCGCGATGGTCTCGCGGCAGCCGTCGACAAGGTGCTCGAGCTGGTGAGGAAGTAAGTCGGCCCTCGTTTTCCGCATTTTTTCTATAGCGTCAGCCCGGGGACAGTCCACGTCCTGGGGCTGACGCTTTCCTTTTCCTTTGGTTATCCGATATTTGGAGTGACGCACGGAGTTGAGTAATATAAAAATCATTGAAAACAACGCTTTTCAAGCAAAAATTCCTGCTGAGTAGGGGAAAACAACAAATACAACATTTACAACAAGTTACAACTTTTCACGCTTCGCGTGTTGCAATCCTGCTGCAAAGGTAAACAACAAAATACAACACGGGTTCCATGAATGGAACCTTCGCGGGGACAAATCCTGCTGAATAGGGGAAAACAACAAATACAACATTTACAACAAGTTACAACTTTTCACGCTTCGCGTGTTGCAATCCTGCTGCAAGGGAAACAACAAAATACAACAAGGGTTCCATGAATGGAACCTTCGCGGGGACATAACGCCAGGAGAAATCAACTGGAAATGTGGCCAAGGCGAAGCGTTGTATTTTGTTGTTTCGCAACAAGCAAGCCTTGATCTGCATGGGCCTCGAAGAGGCGATGTCCCCGCGAAGCGTTGTTCAAAGTTGTAAAAGTTGTTCAAGTTGTTTTCCCATTTCAGCAGGCCGTATTGGAAACGCAAGTGCCCTGTCGCTCCAAATATCGGATGCCCCCTTTTCCGCCCCTTTTTCCGCCTCGCGGGCGACCTTGTCGTGCGATTGTTGGACGATTGTCGGGCGATTGTCGGAGAAAATAAGGATAACTTAACGCTCCATTGTCGGAAATGGAGAGAAAACATCGTACCTTTGCACCTTCATAGTAGGTAAAACAAAAAAGCGAAGCATTGAGAACCATCTATCTTCCAAAAGACTGCCCAGCCGACCTGGCCGCGAGCGTGGCCACCATCGGCTTCTTCGACGGCGTACACCGTGGGCATCAGTTTCTCATCTCCCATGTGGTTGAGACCGCGCGGGAGGAGGGCCGCCAGTCGATGATCATCACCTTCGACCAGCATCCCCGCGAGGTGCTCCATGCCGACTACCAGCCCCGCCTGCTCACCCCGCTGCAGGAGAAGCTCTATCTTCTGGAGCGCACGGGCGTGGACGTGGTGGCCGTGCTCCATTTTGACGCGGCCTTGTCGCAGTTTTCGGCGCATGATTTCATGCACGATCTGCTGCTGCAGAAGCTCCACGTGGCCAAACTCTTCATCGGCTACGACCACCGCTTCGGCCACAACCGCGCCGAGGGCTTCACCGACTATGTGGCCTATGGCCGCGAGATGGGGATGGAGGTGGTGCAGAATCCCGTCTTCGAATTGGAGGGCGTCAACGTCAGTTCCACCGTCTGTCGGCGCCATGTGGCAGCGGGCGAGATGGAGGCGGCCTCGCGCTGCCTGGGCTATCCCTATAGGATGGGCGGACGCGTGGTGGCCGGATTCCAGGAGGGCCGCAAGCTCGGTTTCCCCACGGCCAACATCCAGCTCGCCGACCCGCGCCGTCTCGTGCCCGCCTCGGGCGTCTATGCCGTGAGGGTCAAGATAGGCGACGAGGCGACGTGGCGACTGGGCATGATGAACATCGGCACGCGCCCCACCTTTGGCGGCGAGAAGGTCTCGCTGGAGGTGCATATCTTCGACTTTGCGGGCGACCTCTATGGCTGTCAGGTCGAGGTGGCGTTTCTCCGCCGCGTCCGCGAGGAGCGCAAGTTTGCCTCGCCCGAGGAGCTGGCCGCCCAACTGGCCCGCGACAAGCAGACGATCCTCGACGCGTGTTGTTTATCATAATCGCTTGTAGTTATTTATCATAATCGCTTGTAGTGGTTGTTTATCATAATCGTTTAAGAAAAATAAAGAAAAAAAATAGAATAACAGATGAAAGAGAATAGAAAGCCAGGAAGAATGGCGGTGGACCTCCTATTGATCTTCATCGTCTTTCTCGTCATTCAGATGGTGGTCAACGGACTTGTCACCCTCGTCTATGTGTATCTGAACCACGTCGATGCTGCCCAGTTTGCGCAGCAGGTGGCCAGCGGTCAGCAGGGGCAGTTTGTCGCCGTCACGTCGGTGCTCTCCAGCCTGCTCACGATCATGGTCTATCCGCGCCTGCGGTGGACCCCCCTCGACCGCACCTACCTCCGCTCCCGCCCCTGGGCCACGCTCGTGTGGTGCGGCCTGCTCACGCTGGGCACGATCCTGCCCTTCGAGTGGGTCTATGAGCAACTGCAGATACAGATGGCCGACTCCCACCAGGCCCTCTTCGAGAGCGTCATGCGCGAGCCCTGGGGCTATGTGGCCCTGGGCATCCTGGCGCCCGTGGCCGAGGAGTTTGTGTTTCGCGGCGGCCTCCTGCGCACGTTGCTCTCGATGATGCGCGTGCGCGGATGGGAGAGCGGACGCTACGTTGCCCCCACGGCGTCGAGCGCCTCCGTTGCGCCCACGAGATCCAGCGCCTCCGGGGAGCGTGCGGGCCGCGCCTGGCCCCCCTGTGTGGCCATCGCCTTTTCGGCCCTGCTCTTCGGCGTGGTCCACATGAACTGGGCGCAGGGCTTCCACGGCTTCATCATGGGCCTCCTGCTCGGTTGGCTCTACTACCGCACGGGCAGCATGATGCCTGGCATCATCGTCCACTGGGTCAACAACACGGTGGCCTACCTGATGTTCAAGCTCCTGCCCGGTATGGCCGACGGCCAGCTCATCGACTTCTTCCACGGTTCGGAGCGCCTGATGGTCGTGGGCCTGCTCTGCTCGCTCTCGATCCTCGTCCCGAGTCTTTTCCAAATCATCTTGCGAACAAAAAAATAGAATGGCTTTCGGCCCCCGGGCCAAGGTTTTTTCTCTGACACAGACAGAAATGTTTTTTCTCTGACACCGACAGAAACAGTTTCTTTCCCGACACAGACAGAACATGAACTACCAAGACAGCAAACAATACGAGATCATGGCCCCCGTGGGCAGCTACGAGTCGCTCGCCGCGGCCATCGAGGCGGGTGCCGACTCCGTCTATTTCGGCGTGGGCCGGCTCAACATGCGGTCCCATTCGGCCAATCACTTCGACATTGGCGACCTGCGGCAGATCGTCGCCATCTGCACCGAGCACGGGATCAAGACCTACCTCACGGTCAACACGATCATCTACGACAACGACCTCGCCACGATGCGCGAGATACTCGATGCGGCGCGCGAGGCGGGCGTCTCGGCCATCATTGCCTCCGACGTGGCCGTGATGAGCTACTGCCGGCAGATCGGCCTGGAGGTCCACCTCTCCACCCAGCTCAACATCTCCAACGTCGAGGCCCTGCGCTTCTACGCCCAGTTTGCCGATGTGGCCGTATTGGCGCGCGAGCTCAATATGGACCAGGTCAGCCACATCTACGAGGCCATCCATGGCCCCGAGCCCATCCTCGGTCCTGCGGGCCAGCCCGTCCGCATCGAGATGTTCTGCCATGGTGCGCTCTGCATGGCCGTCTCGGGCAAGTGCTACATGAGTCTGATGGCCCAGGACCGCAGCGCCAACCGCGGCGAGTGTGTGCAGATCTGCCGCCGCTCCTACCTGCTCACCGACCGCGAGACGGGCAACGCCATCGAGGCCGACCATGAGTATCTGATGAGCCCGAAGGACCTCAAGACCATCCGCTTCATCGACAAGATGATGAAGGCGGGCGTGCGCGTCTTCAAGATCGAGGGCCGCGCCCGCGGAGCGGAGTATGTGCTCAACGTGGTGCGCTGCTACAAGGAGGCGATACAGAGCGTGCTCGACGGCACCTACACCGAGGAGAAGAAGGACGCCTGGGACAAGCGTCTGGCGGCCGTCTTCAACCGTGGTTTCTGGGACGGCTACTACCAGGGACGCAAGATGGGCGAGTGGAACAAGCACTATGGTTCCATGGCCACGGAGCAGAAGGTCTTGGTGGGCAAGCTGACCAACTATTTCTCGCGTATCGGCGTGGCCGAGGCCGCCGTCGAGGCTTCCACCTTCAAGGTGGGCGACAAGCTCCTCATCACGGGCAACACCACGGGCGCGATGTATGTGGAGGTGAAAGAGCTCCATGGCGACCATGGCGAGCCCATCACCGAGGCCGAACAGGGCACGCGTGTGGCCTTCTCCGTGCCGGGCAAGGTGCGGCCCAACGACAAGCTGTTTCGTATAGACCAGCGTGTGGTGGAATAGCGGAGGCTGTCGTTCTTTTTGTTATAGCATAATTTAGGAATAGTATATATAGAACTATATAGCAAACGTAAGTCAATGAATACGATCAACGAATTGCAAGACGAGGTCATCGAGGAGTTCAACGAGTTTACCGACTGGATGGACAAGTATCAGATGCTAATCGACCTGGGCAACGACCTCGAGCCGCTGGACGAGAAGCACAAGAACGAGCAAAACCTCATCGATGGTTGTCAGAGCCGCGTGTGGTTGCAATGCGACTACGCCGAGGGCCGCCTCGTCTTCACCGCCGATAGCGACGCGCTCATCACCAAGGGCATCATCGCGCTGCTCATCCGCGTGCTCAGCGGCCATACGCCGCAGGAGATCCTCGATGCCGACCTCTATTTCATCGAGAAGATCGGTCTGCGCCAGCACCTTTCGCCGACGCGCTCCAACGGTCTTCTCTCGATGGTGAAGCAGATCAAGAGCTACGCCATCGCCTACAAAGCCAAGGAGGAGATGGGCTGATGCGCAAACTCACCACTCCCGAGATGCACCGCCTCACGATCGAGGAGTTTCGCGAGGCCGAGAAGTTGCCGCTGGTCGTCGTTCTCGACGACGTGCGGTCGATGTACAACGTGGGCAGCGTCTTTCGTACCTGCGATGCTTTCCGTATCGAGGAACTGTGGCTCTGTGGCATCACGGGCACGCCGCCCCACACCGAGATCCACAAGACCGCCCTGGGCGCCGAGGACAGCGTGGCGTGGCGCCATTGCGCCACTGCCCTGGAGGCCGTGCGCTCGCTGCAGCAGCGCGGCTTCCGGGTCTATGCCATAGAGCAGGCCGAGGGCTCCACGAAGCTCCAAAACCTGCCGCGTCAGACCGTCCCCACGGCCGTGGTCTTTGGCAACGAGGTGAAGGGCGTCCACCAGGAGGTGGTCGATGCGTGCGACGGTTGCCTCGAAATACCGCAGTTTGGCACGAAACACTCCCTCAACGTCAGCGTCACGGCGGGCATGGTGATATGGGAGCTGGCGCGCCAGGCCATTGCTCCCGAGGCGGAGGCAGAAGTGGGGGAGACCTTAACGTAACATGTAACATGTAACATGTAACAATGGTGGCGTGTGCCCCAAACACACACACTTGTCCTGCAAAGACAAGGAAAACAACTAAAGCAACGAGTACAACGTATGACAACGAGCGATTGTAGTGTACTTTGCGTACACTCCTCTTGTTGATGCAATCAGGATATGAAACAAGGCGGTCGTCGGTCAGTATTCCGACAACCGCCTCATCATGAATTTACTTGTTCGTTCAAATCGCTTTCAATGAAAACGCATATTTGAAATCGATGAATGAGTGAGTTCCTTGATTGTCTATCCATGCCGGTTCCTCATGGCTCTTGTTTGATATGGATACAGAATTGTCATTCTTGAACGTATCATAAACCGTTTCAAGTATTGACAACTGTTCGTTGGAGAAACTTGAAATGTCGCATGGCATATCCGACACAAGTTTGTTGCCCACATTCCCGTTTTTACCCTCCACTTCAATCAGGTTGATGTCATCTATCAGACTATACACCCTGTCCCATCTGTTGGGCACCGGACCGTATTGGATGGCTTTGAACGACAATCCTGTCATGGCTTGTCCGTTTTCCCGATAAGACAGAAAATCCGTATAAAACAAGATTTTGTTCATTTGGGTGACAAACACGCCGTTGAATTTTTCGATGAAGAACAAAAGGACGTTCTTCAACTTGCTTATGGATAACATGGCATAGCCATTATATCGGCTGCGTATATTGTCGCCGAAAACGAGCTTGTGTATCAAACCGTCCATGGAAGACCGGTCTTCGCACTCTTCCAAACGTGTTTTTATCTTCATGTATTCATCGTCAGACAATACGTTTTTGGCCGCATCCACAAATGTCTCAAATGTCTTTGGAGACTGGATGGCTTTCAATACTCGTCCGTTGGCCACATTGGGAATTTCTCCATTCTCGTACAAACGGTACTGGTTATCGCCAAAACCCAAAATCCTTGACATCTTCAATGCCGACAACATATAGCGGCTGCGTATTTCCTTTATCTCGTCGGGATAAGGAATGCCATGGGCAGTACGATAACTATTGTATATCTGCGAAGTATTGAACGTATCCACCTGCGTGGTCGTGAATGTTTCCTGCGTATCGACACATTGATAACACAGGTGGGTGTACTCGTATTCCTCTTTTCTGAAAACAGCCTTTCGAGTCTCTGTGACAAGGACTGCTTCGCCTCCTGTAAATGGACTTTTCATGACTTACTTGAATTTATATGTGATACGATATTCTGCTATGTGAAAAGAGATACAAATGGCACTTGAATTACTGATGCCCATTGAAATCTTTATATATATGTCACGTCCGCTAACCTCTTTTCCGAATACCCACATTTCTCCTTTTTTATTTAAGGTGTCCTCTATCGGTCCTTCCACGTAGTCTTCGGAGTCAAGGTTCATGATGACATCTTCCCGGTATTTAGGCGTTATCTCCAGTTCCAAAAGAGTCTGCATATTCTTGCCCCTGTCGTCACGAAAGACAATGCCGAATACCTTTACCTTTTGAATGAATTTGGAGAGAAACAATTCTACTTCTTCCTTTGTAGCCATAATCTCCTGTTGTTTTGCGTGCAAAGTTAATGCTTTTGTCTGAATATGGCAAGAAAAAGCCAATAAATTCAACTTTATCGTTGAATAAGGCAAGCCAAAATGCTTCGATAAAGAGAATATCGGCCATACAAGCTATGTTATAAAGTCCTATTTATTAGACAATTCTAAAATAGCGGCTTTTATAGTGACGAAGTCAGGAGGCAACAACATGACACAAATCTTTGGGTAAGCCATGAGCAGAACTGAGCTTGCTCAAGTTCTGCTCATGGCGAGTTAATACTTACACACACTTCGTGTGTCGTTCGAAATCTCGGACGAACCACCACTTGGTTAGTGCTTCACGAGGTGCCCGATCACCTGCTGGCGGTTGCGGCCCGCGCCCCGGTAGCCGACGTGTATCCACTGGGCCTGACCCTTGGAGGCGGTCTCCCAGATGAGCTGGTCAAACGGGAGGTTGTCCATCATCCAGGCGAACCACTGGCGGCCCGTCTTGACGTCGGGGACAAAGATGTCGGCGGCGCAGCCGCGCGTGTGGTCCGAGGTTTTCACGCCCCCGACGGCGGCGTTGAGCTTCGCCGAGCGGTAGCCGCTGTTGATGCGGACGGCGTGGCCGAGGTGGGCCCGCAGCGGCTCCAGGACGTGGAGGCAGAGCTGCTGGAGGTTGCTGACCGCCGAGAGCGGCGGCGTGTTGTCTATGCGCCGCGTGACGGCGACGAGGGAGGTGGTAAACTCCGCGAGGCGGAAGTGTTCTGACAGTATAAGTGACATGGTTTTGTTCTCCTTTTGATGTTTGTTTTTGATGATCGTTTTGATGATGATCGTTTGTTTTGATGTTTTTGATGATCGTTGTTTTGATGTTTTGGATGATCGTTTTGATGTTTTGGATGATCGTTTTGATGATCGTTTGTTTTGATGTTTTTGATGACCGTTTTGATGTTTTGATGACCGTTCTGATGATTTGGCAGAGCCCGAGGCAGCAGAAGTGCGAAGTGGGAATCGCCTTAACGTAACATGTAACATGTAACAATGTAACGATTGGGTGGCGATGTTGGCGATTGCTGGCAATTGGTGGCAAGTGCTGGCGATGGGTGTCTACACGTCTCCATAGTGAGATTTCTTGTAAACCCCTCTTTCGATTCTCTCGACCATTCCTTGCTGCTCCCATCGGCTGAGCATGGTGCGCACGCTGCCATTCGAGATGTCGCCGCCCCTGATGCCGACGGAGACTCCATAGGCCTCCTCGGTGGTAAATCTGTCGGCCAGTTCCTCATAGATGGAGTCGTTCTTGCTCTTGCGGGAGCGTGCCTTCCCCGACGAGACATAGGAGCCCGAGCGAAATGCCGTCTCGATGCGCTCGCGAAAGAAGAGCATGGCGTTGTCGATCATGTAGTCGGCCAGCACGTCGAAGGCGGCGAGCATCTGCGGCGTCTGCTGGCGCTGCAGCATGGTCTTCCACAGGTCGGGCTCGGCCTTCAGCCGCGTCTCCGCTCCCTGCTCTCCGTAGCTTTGGATCATCTGCTCCGCCACACGGCAGAGCATCAGGCAGGTCATCATGCGCATGGCCGTGGGGCAGGTGCGGAAGCGCTGGCGCGCCTTGGTCTTGTCGTAGCTTTTGAGCGTCTCGATGCGGATGCGCTCCAGCCAGTCGCGGCCCTTCTTCTCCAGTTTGGGCAGGTCAACGTCGCCACTCATCAGGGGCAACAGATGGGCCACCTGCTGGATCTTCATTTGTTGGCTCTCGGTGAGCAAGAAGAGGCTATCCGAGAGCGGCGAGAAGGTGTTGTCGGGCGTGCGTGCCAGGGCCACACGGCTCTGAAAGCCGTCGGTGTAGTTGGTGATGACGCGGTAGAGCGCGTCGGGCGTGCCACACATCACGACGTTCCACAGCAGTTTGTCGATATGCACGTTGACGGCCTCTGCCGACTTTGCCTCGCGGTCGTAGGGCGTGCCGTCGTAGGCCTGGCGCAGCATGACGGAGAAGTCGCTCATCGCCGTGCGCCATTTCTGCGCCACGGTGTCGGCCTCGGGCGTGAAGGAGAAGGCGTGCTTGCCCTGGGTGTTGGCCAGACGGTCGGCGAGGTTGGCCACGGTGGTGTTGAGCGTCAGGCAGCGCACGGGATACTTCGGGTCCTCGGGCTGCTCCTTCTTGTTTTTGGCCGCCCGCTTGCGTGCGCGCCATTCCTCCTCGGCCTCCAAGTAGCCCTTGTCCACCATTTTCACCTCCGCGAGCCAGGCCGCCACGATGGGGTCGAGACTGCCCTTGCCCGAGGCGAAGTCGCCGGCGATGTAGCTGATGAGGTTGAGCTGCGAGGGCTTGCCGTGGATCAATACGCGCACGCCCGTGGCGAGCATGCCGATGGCCGGCGTGATGGCGAAGATGGCGGGCATGGCGAGATGCGGGCCCACGGCGCTGATGCTCTCCCTCACGCCCTGCGGCATCTTGGGCAGCGCGTCGTAGTATTGGAGGTCGTCCTGCGTGATGGTCTCCTCGTCGTCCTCCTCCCTGGGCTCGGCCCTCATGTCCTGGCGCACGGCCGTCAGCACGTCCTTCAGCCGCCGTGGCATCTGCGTCATCTTCTCGCCCAGGGCCGACCGGATGCAGGCCATTTTCTCCGCCTCGGGAAATCCGTCGTAGCAGGGGATGATGCGGTCCAGCAGCAGCGGGTCGGAGTCGCAGATGTGGCGCAGGTTGACGGCCAGCTCGAAGGTGAGCGTGTTGCGGTTGGAGCGTATGGGGTGCTCGCCCTCGTTGTAGAAGGCCCACCACTTCTCGATGATGCGGTCGTAGGGAATGCCCTTGTAGCACAAAGGCTTCTCCTCTGAGGCCGTCTTCTCGCCCTTCTCGTCTTTCTGCTCCTTGGCGTCCTCGCCCGCCTCCAGCGGATGGTTTGCTGGGCGGGAGGCTGCTGTGGTCTCTGGGGCCGTGGCAACCGCTGGCTGGGCCTGGTCTGCCTCCGTCTCGGAAGTAGCCTCCGAGGCTGTGGAGGCAGCCTCTTTGTTCGCGGAAGTAGTCTCAGAACCCGTGAAGGTAGCCTCCCCGTTCGTGAAAGTAGTCTTTGAGCCCGTGAAAGTAGCCTCTGAACCCGCGAACGATTCACACTCCGCGTTGTCGAAGAGGTCCTCGTGAAGGTAGAGCAAATCCTCGGACGTGGTGGCGAAAAATACGCGGGTGATGTCCTTCGCGCCAGCGTCATACTCCACGCCGAGCAGGTCGGAGGCCCAGCGCAGGTTGGCCTCCTGGTCCATCTCGGGATGGCGGCGGAAGACGAGATGCAAGCCGCCTCCGCGCGCGCTGCGCTCCAGCATGAGCAGGCCCAGCTCGTCCTTCTTGTCGATGGCCGTGGCGGCCACCAGCTCCACCTCGTCGGCACTCAGGTGGTCGATGTCCATGCCGACCGACTTGCTCAGTCGCTTCGCCCCTTTGAGGCCACCGTCCTCCGTGGGCAGGCAGGAGTAGTTGAACTGCACCAGCTTGCGTTTCGCTGCCGATACGTCCGTCTCGGGCTTCGGATGGCGAATCGCCTCCATCAGGCGCGCCTGCGTCTGACTGTCTCTGTATCGGCGGTAGGCCTCCTCGGTCGCCACGGCCTCCATCATCTTGTGGCCCTGCTGGTAATATATCAAGTGTACACTCATGATTGTTTCCTCCTTTCTTTTATTTCGTCAGTTGGTCATTGAGCAGGGCGTCGATGGCGTCCTGCGCCTCGTCCATGATGGCCTGGGCGATGATCACGTTCTCCGTGCGGAAAAACTTCAACGTCAGTTGCACGGCGTTGTCCTGCGTCCTGCTGATGCGTCCGTGGGCGAGCTTGCGGATGAGCACGCTGCGGCTCTTCACCTTGGGCCGCACGACGAAGTCGAACGTCCCGTCGCTCATCTGCTGGCCCACGCCCGCCTTGCGAAAGCTCTCCACGGCCTGCGGCACAGGCGTGTCGGGTGAAAAAAGAAAATACTTGCGGTCGTCGTAGTAAGCCTGTCCGCCGATCTGTACATGCTGGCAATGGTCGCCATGGTTCTGATTGCTGTTGAGGTTTTTATTATTCTTATTCATAATTGTATCGTTTTTTGTTTCATCCTGGGGACGGAGGGACACCGAAGGTGGATCGACAACGTTGTATCGTATTGTTTCGATGCAGCCTGCTGAGTAGGGAAAACAACTAAAACAACTTTTACAACAAGTAACAACGCTTCGCCTTGAGCAATCTTGCTGCAAGGTAAACAACCGAAACAACAGCTTCGCCAGGACATGTTGCAACCTGCTTTTCCTGCAAAGGTAACTTGGTTGTAAAATCTTGTATAGGTTGTATTTGTTGTTTTCTTTTTATTCCCCTAAGTCCTCCATTTTTCGGATGATTCTTTTTTTTGTGCGAGAAGAGACGTGGATTGTTGCGCGCTTTACCATGGAATATCCTCCTCGTACTCAACTCAGATTTTTACTTTTTCCTATTCTCAAAATTGGCCCTTGGGCCAATCCTATTAATGATGATTAATGTCTCGATTGACGATGATTAATGTCTCGATTAACGATGATTAATGTTAAAAATAAATCTCCGATTCATGTTTAAAGAAATCACCGATTCAAGCGATGGATGTCCGCCACGAGGATGTCCTGATAGCAGCGGCCCTCATACTCGTTGACCGTGAAGCGGAGGCTGACGGCCACCAGTTCGTCCCGGGAGAAGCGGCAGGTGGCCGCGTTGCCCAGCATCGTGCAGGCATACTGGTCGGCGTACTTCCCGCCCAGCTCCTGCAGCAGGATGTTGCACTTCTTCACCTGTCCCGTCTCGCTCTTCTGACTCTGCACAGCGAAGGCCTCGCCCTGCTGCACCACACGCATAATCTTTCCTTCCATCGTGCGCTTACTTTTCCTTTTTATACAATTCATGCTGAGGCTAAACAAAAACCTCCAAACCGTGAAACTGAAATACATACTCATAACGCTCGTTTTACGTCGCGCCTTTTCGCGACCCTTTTGTTGTTGAACTGTTACTTTGCCAGCTGGCGGGCGCAAGAGGCGAGACGGCGCTATGAGGGCTATAAAAGACCAGCACCGTCAGCGGGCCTCGTTGGTCTCAACTGACGGTGCAAAGGTATGGGAATCTTTCGTGCCCGACGAATTTCTGAGGGTCGGGGGAAAGTTAGAGAAAGTTTTGGGGAAAGAAGTCCACTTTTTCACCCCTTTTTGGCCCCTTTGGAGAAAGTTTGGGGAAAGTTAGAGAAAGTTTGGGGAAAGTTTTAGCCCCTTCCTTTTCCTACACAGATAGCTTCTTGCGGAAGCGATGGGCTATCTCCCGATACGCCTGAAAGCGTCCATTGCCAGCAGGAGAGTCGTTCTCGTCCCATAGGCAGACGGGCTTTCTGAAGCTCAACACGTTGAGCTTCGCCAGGTCCTTGACGTCGAGATCGGGAGCCTCCTCACCCATAATCTCGGACAGAAGGTCGATAAACTCGCCGAGGCCGCCGACGACCCGCAGGTCGCGCAGCACGGCAAAGACGGCAAACCAGTGGCGCTTGTACTGGATATGCTCGCGGATCTGGCTCAGTGCGTAGGCGATGGCCCGCTCCGAGACCTGCGTTGGCACGCTCTGCTTGGCCCTCTTCACCGCCCTGATACAGGTCGCAGGGTCGCCCAGCGGGTGCTCGTGGATGATCGTCTGCACCACGCCGAAGATGCGACACTCGTGCGTCTCGTCGATGCGCATGGCCTGGTAATTGTCGTTGCCCGGCGTGAGCCACTTCGACCCGTCCTCGTCCTCGAAGTAGGTCTTGACGGTAGGGCCGCCGTCGTAGTGGGCCACGACGATCTCGCCCGAGCGCGCCACGTCCTGCGTCCTCACCAGCAGGCGGTCGCCCTCGTGGAGGTCGTAGTCGCGCATGCTGTCGCCCTGGACGACGACCAGCCAGCATTTGCCCGATACGTACTCCATCGGGATCGATCCCGTCTCGTGGGGGTTGTCGCCGTACTCGTCGGGAACGCCCGCACGCACGCAGCCGCACAGGGGCACCTCGACCATCTCCTTCACTTCCTCTGCTGTCCAGCCCTGCTGGCGCATGAGGTCCACAAATTCGTCTTTTTTCATGATGTCTTTTTTATTTGTTTTGCTTTTCATGACCTGGTATTCTATCGAATCCAAGTTAGAGTTGTTTCTGAGCGCAAAGGTACGGAGCTTTTTCGACATGACCAAAAGTTGTGCGTTATATTTTTTGTGTCTTTGCATAAGACAATGCCCCACCAAAAAAAAAGACGAGGGCAACCTCAGAAGGCATACCCTCGTCTATAGATATTGAATTGTTAGGATTGAACGACAATCCCTATTTTACACAAGACTTCTTTCTTACATGCTCCAGTCGTCCTCTTCCTCTTCCTCATAGTCCTCATAGCGGCGAACGCCCTGAGGGCCGGGGTTATTCTCAGGGTTTGGATTGAAACCTATCGAGTTGCTACCACTCATCAGCGGCTGCTCCGATTCGATGACATACGATAGGGGCTTTACATAATTTTCTCTTTTCTCTTTCATATTGTTTTGTTATTTTACGATTATCTTACGTCCATTCTTGATATACACGCCCTTGGGTAGACCCTCGGTAGTGTTGCCTACCACTACACCCTGCAGGTTGTAGATCTTGCCCGATGCGCTGGCTGCCTCATCTACAAGATCCGTGATGCCAGTAGGCTCGTCCTCACCGATCACGCAGATCTTGACTTTGCTGGCGCCACCGTTGGCAGGCTCGATATAACTCATGTCACCTCTGTCCTGGATGGTCATATAGTATCTGAGCGGCTGGATATAAGCTTCGGGGTGAATATTATAGACAAAGCTGTTCTGCTTAGAGTTGAGATAATATCCATGCTTGGCTGCAATGTAGGTATTCTCCATCACGGGATAGAAGGTATAGAGCTCTGTGGTAGAACTGCAGTCCTTTGGAGTCACTCCCTTAATGCTCTTATAGTCGACCTCACCTACGTTGAGCTTCTGCTCGCCCGTAGCCTTGGCCTTGATCAGACAGGGGAAGAAAGCCGCTATCTTGTCGCCAGCCTTCGCCATCTTGTATGAGATGGCAGGACTGCCGTTGCCATTTCCCAACGCGGTGGAGTAGATCGTTGCAAACTCGAAATCCTTCAGCATTTTTTCGGTCAACGTAAAGTCGAAAGGCACGAAGAATGCGTTCCAGCCAGTGTTGGTATAGTCCTTGGTCAGCGTAGTGTTCACGCCCTTCACACCAGCCTCGGGCACCCATATCTTGTTGACCTTATCCATATTTATAGCTATGCTTTGGTCAGCCTGTGCTATTTCCTTGGTCTTGTAATCATAGACCACCAGTACGACATTGCCAAAATAGGCGACAGTGTAAGTGCCGTCAGCGTTGGGCGTAGTGGTATATCCTGAAGAACAGTACTTTGACACATCGCTGCTATACTTGCCGCCCTTGATGGCGAGAGCCACCGTCTTGCCTTCCGTAGGCTTGGCATCTATCAGCACAGCATCGCCCTCGGCGGTAATGGTACCACCCGTGATGGTAGCTGTCACGTCGCCATAGGGCGCGCAGAAGTTGAGAGCGGCCTTGTCCGGATCGCCTGTACCTTCTCCCCACTTGCCTGTGTTGCTCTTGCCCTTGCTGGTCATGATTCCACCTTTGACCACAAGATTACCTCTCTTCATGTCAATAGCACCACCCGCACCATATACTACAGCGCGGTTATCGATAGTGAGCGTGCCAGACTGCGGATGACTGATGGCATAGCTGCTTGTAGAGACCAGCGTGCCACCATTGATAGTGATGGTGGGGCTTTGGTACTCATCGTTGCTGCCGTTTATTGCATACCATCCACTCTCTATCGTACCACCATTGATAATAACCTTACTGTTATAATATGCACCGATAACAAACTGACGATCGCCGGCAGGAACGGAGTTGATATGGCCGCTCTCCATCACAAACTCGCCCCCATTAGTTACTTCTACCAATGGCTTGTCATAGACACCTTCCTGATACGGAGTCTCTGCATAGATCTTACCCGTGCTGTTCTCCTTGGAGTCCTTAAGAGTAAGTTTGCCCGATACACAAATGTTTTTATGATCGGCATTTGCACCCTTGATAGAATGACCGTTCATATCAAGGACTATATCCTGCATCTTGTTTACATCGAGCTCGTCGTCCGTAGTCAGGTCTACATCATTGATCAACGTCACCACGGTCTGTCCTGCTGTTGCATCATATACAGCGGCTTTCAGCGTGGCATACTCCGTGGTTCCAATCTTCGCCACATTCTTCGCCACATTCTTCGCCACACTCAGCGTCGCGCAACTTACCGTCATCAGCAGCATGGCGAGAAATTTGTGTAATGTTAAGTTTCTCATTTGTTTAATTGTTTATGTGTTGGAATGTCTCCTCTGCATCCCGATTAGAGATTGATTTAGACAGTTAATATCAGCAAGCGAGGTCACTTAAGACCGAAGGAGACGATGAATACCCATCCCCCCATTGAACTTTATTTATACACCTCTCTCTCTTTCCTTAGGCCGCGGGAGCAAGGTATGAAGTCGCTGGGGCTGAGCACCATACCGACTTAGCAATCTACGCTTGTCATGAGCGCGATAGAGCGTTCTAATGAGCGCAAAATTAAAAAGAACTTTTTTTATCAATTCATTTACCCCCCCCCATCGTTCACATTGTTTAACGCTACAGCCGCATATTTATCCTTTGTTAGCGCGGCAATCATCCCAATAGACGTAGCAAAGGGAGAGACGCGACCAGCATCATCACCCCTCACGTACACGGCTATCTCTATGCATATCGAAATACTTTAAATATGGCAAATCGTGATTTGAACAGGCTGAAAGTTGTGCTGGCAGAGAAAAAACGGACTAACTGTTGGCTGGCTGCGGAGCTTTTTCGACATGACCAAAAGTTGTGCGTTATATTTTTTTGTGTCTTTGCATAAGACAATGCCCCCCAAAAAAAAAGACGAGGGCAACCTCAGAAGGCATACCCTCGTCTATAGATATTGAATTGTTAGGATTGAACGACAATCCCTATTTTACACAAGACTTCTTTCTTACTTGCTCCAGTCGTCATCTTCCTCTTCCTCATAGTCCTCATAGCGGCGAACGCCCTTACGGCCGGGCTTGTCCACAGCTTCTCCCGAGATACCGATATTTATCGAGGAGCCTGCCATCAGCGGCTGCTCCGTTTCGATGACATACGATAGGGGCTTTACATAATTTTCTCTTTTCTCTTTCATATCGTTTTGTTATTTTACGATTATCTTACGTCCATTCTTGATATACACGCCCTTGGGCAGACCCTCGGTAGTGTTGCCTACCACTACACCCTGCAGGTTGTAGACCTTGCCCGATGCGTTGGCTGCATCATCTACCATATCCGTGATGCCAGTAGGCTCGTCCTCACCGATCACGCAGAACTTAACTTTGCTGGCGCCACCACTGGTAGGTACGATATAGTCTTTGGCATTCTTATCCCACATGGTCATGTAGTATCTGAGCGGCGGTACATAAGTTTTTTCATTCACACTATAGACAAAGCTGTTCTGCTCAGAGTCGAGGTAATATCCCTTCTCGACTGCGGTGTAGGTGTTTTCCATCACAGGATAGAAGGTGTAAAACTCATCGATAGTAGCAGTGTACGGTGGTTCTCCTGCATTGCTCTTATAGGTAACCGCACCTACATTGAGCGAATGGCTGCCAGCAGTCTTAGCCTTAATCAGATAGGGGGAATAAGCACTAATCTTGTCGTTGGCTGCTACTGTCTTGAAATTCACTACGGGTGCATTGTTTTCAGCGATAACTGCATAGAGCTTGGCAAACTCAAAGTCATTCAGCATCTCAGCGGTCAGCGTGAAGTCGAAGGGCACAAAGAATGCGTTCCATCCCGTGGAACTGAAGGTCTTGGTCAGCGTGGTGGTCACGTTAGCCACCTCGGTCTTTGCCACCAGTATCTTGTTGACCGTGTCCATATTTATATCCACGGTTCCACCAGCCTCTACATTGTCATAGGCCTTGTCATAGGCTACCATTACGCTAAGGTCACCTACCTTGGTGATGCCATAAGTGCCGTCAGCATTGGGCGTAGCGGTGAATCCAGCTGCACAGTACTTTGACACATCGCTGCTATAGGTGCCGCCCTCGATGGCGAGAGTCACCGTCTTGCCTGCCGTAGGCTTGGCATCTATCAGCACAGCATCACCCTCGGCGGTAATGGTACCACCCTTGATGATAGCCTTCACGTCACCATAAGGCTTGCAGAAGTTGAGGGCTGCGTTGCCCAGACCGCCTGTACCGTCGCCCCAGTTGCCTGTGTTGCCCTTACCCTTGCTGGTAAGCGTACCTCCGTTTATTTCGAGTTCTCCGCTTTTCATACAAATTGCACCAGCGCCGCCAAAGATCGTTGCACCTTCATTAATCGTAAGCTTTCCAGGCTGCGGATGATAGATAGCATAATCCATCGGACAGATGAGTGTGCCGCCGTTAATGGTGATGGTAGTATTATCGTTCGGATCACCAAAACCTGTGATGGCAGAATATCCTCCCTCAATAGTACCACCTTTGATGGTGACCTTGCAGTTATCAAATGCGCCTATAGCAAACTGACCGTTATCAACGGAATTAGGAAGAACGGTGTTGATATGGCCGCTCTCCATAACAAACTCACCATTGTCAGCTACATATATCAATGCTTTATCAACACCACTCTTATATGGGTCCTCCGAATAGATCTTACCCGTGCTGTTCTCCTTGGAGTCCATGAGAGTAAGTTTGCCCGATACCAAAATGTTTTTGTAATCGGCATTTGCACCCTTGATAGAATGACCGTTCATATCAAGGACTATATCCTTCCCTGCATATACCGTGAGGTTGCCGTCCGTAGTCATGTCTACATCGTTGAGCACCGTCACGGTCTGTTCTGCTGTTGCTGCATCTGCAGCCTCCTGCAGCGTGGCATACTTTGTCTCGCCTACTTGCGCGTAGTAAGTCTTGACAACATAGACACCATTCTTCTCCTCAGCCACAGAGTTTTCATCGAGCAGAGCAGAAACATCGCTGCTATAGGTACCGCCTTTCAACTTAAAGGCGCTCTTTGCATCAGCCACATTATTGTCGTTTATCAGCTCCACGGCTTCCTTGGCACCATTCACCTTGGCTTCGCCGTCTATCTTTATGCAGGTTGTGGCAACAGCTGGATAGTTGGCATCGCGGTCAAAGATAACGCCGCTCACGCCAATCTTTTGGTTCGTGTCGCCCACGCTTCCTGTTCTCGTAGCATCGCCTGTGGCGTTAATCTCACCACCAGTCATGGTCATCTCACCACCACGCATGAGCACGCCCACGCCGTCGGCCACATTGATGGTTCCACCTGTGATATTGAGTGTTCCCTCATTAGGATGATAGATACCACAAGCAGCCGACGCTTTGTCAGCAGCATTGGCTGTAAGCGTACCACCACTCACGTTGATAGTGGTGCCGCCTTGACCTTTAGTACCATTGCCAGCAATACAAGCGAGACCACTGCCCGTAAGTTCGCCACCGGAGACATTGACCGTAGCACCTGGGTCGAAGACAAAGACGGGAGTACCCTTGGTTTCAATCTTGCCACCCTTGATATTGGCGGTAGATGCAACAGGTGTGGCGGCGGTACCACCTTCGACCCGAACCACTACGTTTTGAGTTTTTGGATTAGTCGAAGAGTTTGTAAGCGTGCCGCTCTCAAGGTTGAAGATGCCGCCTCGCTTAACATAAACACTATAGTTAGCACTCGTACCGTTATATGTTCCACCATTACCACTATCCTTGATGGTCAGATTACCACCCTTCGAAACAGTAATATATGAGAATGTCAAGTTCTTGCCATTCAGGTCCAATGTAACGTTCTTTGTAATTTCAGGAGCTCTGCCAGTCTCGCTACAGTCTTTCAGCAGAACAACCGTAGAACCAGCAGGAGCTTTGTTGATAGCTGTCAAAGCCGTTTCATATTTCAAACCGCCTTCAACCTGAGCTTTAAACTTACCCACATAATAGGTTCCTTCATGCTCAAACACCTCACGGCCTCCATCTGTATTAACGTATGCCAACACATCAGAAGAGAAAGTTCCTCCCTGGATATCAAACACACCGGAGATGTCTTGAGCCTTGTCATTGATCACCTGTATGGCAGCCTTGGCGCCCACGACTTTCTTTTCTCCCGAGTTGTCCGATATGTTGATCTTGACATTAGCAGCATCATAGTAGTCACAATCGCGGTCATAGACGATGCCGCTGGTTCCTACTACTACGCGCGAATCGCCCACCTTGCCTACGAAGTTGGCGTCGCCAGTAGCGGTGATATTTCCTGCTCTATAATCGAGTGTTCCACCACGCATCACGATACCTGCACCATTGACGGCGACAATGTTGGGAATGCCTGCACTATATTTTATCGTCAATGTGCCCTGCTGGGGATGATAGATGCCACAAGCGGCATAGCCTGGGCTCTGAATGCGTCCGATGAGCCAGCACTTTCCCATGATAGTGATAGACGTTCCACCCAGCTTCTTTCCAGGCTCATTAGTACCATTGCCTGCTACGGCAGCATTGTCCAACGACTCTATCACAGCAAAGCCATTCACTGTGACGGAGGCTCCGCGTCCTTGAGGACTGGCACCAAACTCCTGTGCCTTGACATATCCACCAGTAATTTCGATAGACGAAGCAATGTCTTTTTGCCCAGTTACATCACCGAAAGCAAAAAGAGCAACACTTTGGGTCGATACAACGGTTCCACTCGTGACATTAATACCAGCACCATTGTACGCACGGATGCTACCTGTCAACTCAAGAGTACCGGAATTAGTATAAGAAACTTTATAATTGTTTGTTGCATCAACGCTAAGACCCTTAGCTTTGGCATCAAGGATTTTCAGATATGTATCTGTTCCTTCCGTTCCGTAAACATCAATATTGTTTCCCGTAACGGTATGGTTTTGCAAGTTAATGATTATTTGCTTACCTTCAATGCGAAGGTCATCAAACGAAGCATCATTAAGAATGTAGATGTAACCCTTTACACCAGTTTGCACAGCATCTACAGCCTCTTTCAGCGTGGCATACTCCGTGGTTCCAATCTTCGCCACATTCTGCGCCACACTCAGCGTCGCGCTACATACTGCCATCAACAGCGTGGCGAGAAATTTGTGTAATGTAAAGTTTCTCATATCTTTAATTATTTATGAGTTGGAATGTCCCCTCTGCATCCCGATTAGACATTGATTTAGACAGTTAGTATCAGCAAGCGAGGTCACATAAGACCGAAGGAGACGATGAGTACCCATCCCCCATTGACCTTTGTTTATACACATCTCTCTTCCCTTAGGTCGCGGGAGTAAGGTATGAAGTCGCTGGGGCTGAGCACCATACCGACTTAGCAATCTACGCTTGTCATGAGCGCGATAGAGCGTTCTAATGAGAATGCAAAAGTAAAAAGAACTTTTTTTATCAATTCATTTACCCCCCGTTCACATTATTTAACGCTACAACCGCATTTTTATCCTTTGTTAGCGCGGCAATCATCCCCAATAGACGTAGCAAAGGGAGAGACGCGACCAGCATCATCGCCCCTCACGTACACGGCTATCTCTATGCATATCGAAATACTGTTGTAAAAGTTGTTTAGCTGTTTTCCTTGTCACCCTTAACACTTGCGCTGCTCCATGCGTCACTCGAAATGTCGGATGGACCAAACTTTATATATTGTTTGCCAAGCTCTTTTTACTTGGTCATAAGTCAATCCCGATTGTGAATTGAGGGTTTGGCTTATCAGACGACTTTTCTCCTCTAACTGTAATTCCCGGTCTATCATGTCAGCGTAATATGCCAGTTGCTCTTGGGTTAAGAGACTCGCTAAATCATTAGCCAACCAATAGGCACCTGCAACATATTCATCAAAATCTTCCCAGTCATATACTTCTGGGTACACATTTCTTTCTAAGTTTGCCATAAAATAGTTGTCCAAAATGAACGACATGTCCTCGGCGTCCTTACTTGTGGTCAGATGCCTGTCCATCCAAGCGTTGAATTTCAACAGGAACAGACCATGTAAAGAAGCTATTTTTACCGTGAACCTGTCGTCTATGCTAACCTTTATAGCATCCGAAAGCACTTCGTCGAAACCTTTTACCGACATGGCAATCGTTTCTTCGGGTGGCCAATAGATGTTGTCGTCTTCCTTGGCAACATATCCGTATGGCACAATGTCTATCTCATAGTCGGCATGATAGAAGCGTTGGTGTTTTGTCTTGTCTTTCTTAAAACCATCCGCTATCAGACAATTCTTGATCTTGTCAAACTCCTGCCAATTAGGAACTGCTATCGCCAAGTCCAAGTCTCTTGTCTTTCTACTTGACGATATGCCCGCCATCTGTTGCATGATGATATCCCTGGCAGTGGCTCCTATGATATAAAAGTCATGCTCCATTTTGCAAAAGCTGCCTGCAAGTTTCTCCAGCAAATCCACAAGGAATGGATTGTTTATCTTTTCACTCGAAATCTTTAAGCTCATTCTCTAATATACGCTGCGCAGCCTCCAAACAGCGGCTATTGCCACTGCCCATCAAGTCTGCATAGATTAATATGGCAGGAACCGTCTTGTTGTCAGTTTCCTCGTTCCAAAATTTTTTGTATAAATGTATTTCCCCATTGAGGTCTTGTTTGACCGCACCAGTCCGCATCAGATGTGCGGCAGGTGATTTCGTATATATATCGAAACTTCCTGGCTGCAAGTATCCGTCTGCCAAGTTTGCAGCAGGCTCTCCTCCCCATGCCATTCCTTGTGGCAACGCAATGTCTTGCCAGTTGTTTCTTTTCTCTTCTGTTCTAAATGACATCGTGTCCATCAGAAGTTTTGGTTTCAGCACCTCATTGTAATTGCTTACCCACAAGTCAAGAAGCTGCTTCTTGTCTTTTAGGGAACGGCCATTTTGAGTGTTGAATACAAAACCACGTCTCGCAAGTTCATCCAAGACGTTTTTCACACTTCCCAAAGACACATTAGTTTGCTCTTTTATCTCTCGATAGGGGTTGTTTACATTCTCTGCATTTTGCAACAGATAAAAGACAACTTTCAATCCTGCTTCTTGGAATACAGGATATGTCTTTGTCTGTGGTTCGGGACTTTTTCTGCCTTGGTTGGATATTTGGAAAATCATTTTCCCCCTTTTCGTACATCTGACAAGACAGTTGCCTGCACAATCAAGATAGTTGATGCTTCTATTTGCCAATTCTGTCGCCAACCGTGGTGTGACATATCGCGTGACAAGCAGGATCTGATGCTTGCCATCATTCACAGCTTGCATCGCTGCCAATGTTGGGTTCAGTGTGGTCTTGGTTATGTTTTCCTTAATATAGCATACAAAATCAATACCCATAATATTGAGTATAGCATCATATTCTCTGTCACTGTTTCTGTCGGCAGAGGTTAATGTCACGACATCATCCACAGGAAGGCTTGCTTTAAGGGCTTCCAGTGCTTGATTTATTATGATACTATTTTCCTTCATTTTTCTTTGCTTGTTCAATGATGTGGTCATGTTCAATGTGATTGAACACCGCAAAGATAATGAACAAGGTTTGGACAAAAGAACTTTTGTTTGATATTTTAATAATGTTTAATACTATTTGACAAGAAAACGACATGAGCAACAAGTACAACGAAAAACAACGCGATAGCGACTGCCGCGCCCCTGTTTTGCCCTCGCCGATGCAGTCTCCGACCCCGCAAAATACGCGTTTTTGTGTGAATCCAATGCGCTTTCCCCTGTTTTTTGAGCGGAGAAGAGGGTGGGGGAAGGAGGTTTTTTGTTAACGAAGGTGAACACGCGGGCGGACGAGAGGCGGCGCGCGGGCTTGCGGCGGGCATGTCTTTTTGATTGCAATATGCTGAGTAGCAGTTGTTTGCATGGTGGTTGAGGGCTGTTGATGGATGTTGATGGCGTTGGGGGAATTGTTACATGTTACATGTTACATGTTACATTAAGCGTTCGCGCAATTCACGGAAGGGGGTGAAAAATAGGCCAAAGAATAGTATATATAAATAATATATTATTTATATATACTATTCTTTGAGCCCGACAATGCCCAAGTGGATTTCGCTTAACGTAACATGTAACATGTAACATTGTAACATTGTAACATGATGGGCTTCCTCTCTTCTCCCCATTTGTCCGCTCTGCACAAAGAATAGATTGTAAAGATAGTTTTAAGCGGAAGCAGGAGGTTCACATAGCTTTGCTATGTGCCTATTTTGCTGCAATGAAAAAAAGTTGGAAAATATTTGTGATTTTATTTGGTGGTATCAAAAAATCTCCGTACCTTTGCATCATCGATTGAGACCTGCGGAACAAACCCATAGAGGGCCCGCGACGGGCCACTCTTACGACAGGGGCGAAGGATAAACAACTATCGGCGCCGGTCCTAAGCTACCATCGGCAAGGTCTCTGTTTTCGAGCAAGGCCCTCGCTCCTGAGCGAGCAAAGAAAGAGAAAGCCAGGAGAGCAAAAGAGAGGGCCAAGAGAGAGTTAAAACCCAATTTTCAACACCTTAAAACCTTAAGAGCAATGATTAATTACAGTATCACGGCACGAGCCGTCAACCCGAATCTCTTCGAGATCAACCAGGCCAAGACGCGTATCAACCA